>VOFB01004402.1_pt1 | contig 141716 bp, 126 predicted proteins | sample 5384141 | NCBI WGS metagenome assembly VOFB01 (sample SAMN12384721, study PRJNA508395) | human gut metagenome | isolation source: healthy gut A | host: Homo sapiens
TGAATATATATCCGCTTTGGTGGTGCATGCCAACATAGCGGTGATAGCTACCATCAGCAACAACACATTCAAAATAAACCGAATCAATCTCTGTATACACATATTTATCGTCTTTATTACTATAGTGTGGAAATCGTCTTTCTTCCTTGCCAATTATCCCCAACAAAGATATCAATAGAGGCAGAAACGTCAAAGAAAACCACCCGGATAAAATATACAACACGAAATCATAGAATCATTGTACCGACTCAACATAACCTATGTAATACTTTCCTTCGGATTACTTTATTAAATATGCAAAATTGACTCAGAATACAGTTTATGCTTAATATTTGTTAATTAGAAGACATGTCGATAATAACGGATTATAATTGATGCTAATATTGCAACCCTAAACTTTTAACAACTCATTCTTATGAAGAAATTTATTGCAGTAACCGTAGCTTGCCTTACTTGTAGTGGCATCTATGCTCAAAGAGCTTATGAAGGAGCCAACTTGGGAGATAACTGGTCTATTGGCATCCATGCCGGTGTTACCACTCCATTGACCCACAGTGCATTTTTCCCGAACATGCGAGCCACATGGGGACTTGGAATAGGCAAACAGCTCACACCCTTTTTCGGTATGGGTGTGGAAGCCATGACCAGCATCAATACGACTGCCAGTAAAACGGCATTTGACAACACTAATGTAAGTTTATTGACTTCCGTCAATCTGAGCAACCTATTTGCAGGATATTGGGGAACACCCCGATTATTCGAAATAGAAACCGTAGCCGGACTCGGTTGGCTACATTATGCCCAAAACGGTGACGGAGACCGTAACAGCATCTCCAGCAAACTGGGACTCAACTTCAATTTCAATTTAGGTGAAGCCAAAGCTTGGACCATTGGTATCAAACCAGCCTTGGTATATGACCTGAACGCATGTGGTGAACGAAACGTAGGATTTAACGCCAACAGGCGCATAATCTATGTTTACTGCCTTTTTCATTTTTTCTATTTCTTCGTTCATTGTACCGAGCAGGGTACGCATTTCCGTCTCTTTTCCGAATACCCGTTTCAGAAGCAGTTTGGGCGTGATCAGTGCAAGTTCGAGCATCAGTTCCTTGTGCTTCTGCAAAGCCAGGGCACTGAGTTCTGCGATGTAGGCGTTCAGTTCTTTGGCAGTCCTGTCCTTTCCCTTGCTGCATCCTTTGGCGGAATCCCATTGTTTTGGCAGAACGCTCCGCTGTATTCTGGCCTCTTCGTAATGCCCGTCAATGGTTATACGCATAAGAATGGGTGCCTCACCGTTTTTCAGAAGTTTTGTCTTCAGAATGAAGAACAGGATGTTCATTGTTCCTTGTTTCATACTCGTTTCCTTTTAGTTGTTGGACATGTTTTACTTTGTCAACCGGAAAGGGGTGGAAGGGACGTCTTTTCGGTGGTTTTTTTATTTGAAGGATATGAAAACCACCGAATTTTTCCGGGAAAACCATCGGAATAGGAAAAACGGAATTTCCTTTGGAAATTTATATTTCCGGGATACGGCGTTTTTTTCTTTTCGTCCGATCTCTTTTTCACCACATTCAAGCAGGTCTGCAAAAGTACTCTTTAGCGCCTGAAAGATGATTGTGTAAATAGTTGAAAATAAGTGAAGTATAAAGCTAGTGGTGGTTTTTTAAAAGGGGGTGTGAAAAACCACCGAATGGGACATCTTTAAATTCTTAAATCTGCATTTTTTTGTAGGTGACAGAAATAAAAAAATCCCCCGAAATTGCTGAATTTCAGAGGATTTCAAGAGTGAAAAGTTCTTTCGAGTGGTGCCACCAGGAATCGAACCGGGGACACAAGGATTTTCAGTCCTTTGCTCTACCAACTGAGCTATGGCACCATTGTTTCTTGTTTGCGGTTGCAAAGGTAGTGAAACTTTTTTAAACTGCAAACTATTTCTAAAAAAAACACTGACAAAAGCATAAGATGCTTATTATCAGTGTTGTTTAATTAAAATTATTTTTCTTTTAGTGGATTCCAACCTTGCGCTTTCAGCTCAAACTCTTGTCCGTCACGGGTAATCAGGGCACATCCCAGCTCCGGTTTGGTGATGTGACCAATCACTTTTATACCCTCTATAGCCGAAACTCGTTCATGCTCTGTTAAAGGTACAGTAAATAATAGCTCATAGTCCTCACCACCATTTAAAGCACATGTTGTCACATTCATATTCAGTTCTTCCGCCATTACAGCCGTTTGGTAATCAATGGGAATTCTTTCCTCGTAAACGCGACAGCCGGTATCGCTTTGTGAGCATATATGTAGCAGTTCCGAAGAAAGGCCGTCGGAAATATCCATCATAGCGGTGGGCTTGATTCCCGCTTTTGCCAGTTTCTCAATGATATCCTTACGTGCTTCAGGCTTTAACTGACGTTCCAAAATATATTCTTTTCCGGAAAAATCCGGATTTGCTTCTTTTTCTCCTTGGAAAACAGCCTTTTCACGCTCTAGAAGTTGAAGTCCCATATAAGCTCCTCCCAAGTCACCGCTGACACAAATCAAGTCTGTATCTTGTGCGCCGTTGCGATAAACCACTTTGTCCTTGTCCGCTTCACCTATGCAAGTAATACTGATGGCGAGCCCGGTTACGGATGAAGTTGTATCTCCACCCACAATATCTACATGGTGTAGTTCACAAGCCAGTTTTAGCCCATCATAGAACTGTTCTAAATCTTCAATACAAAAGCGTTTGGACAGTGCGATAGAAACTGTGATTTGTTTTGGAGTACCATTCATAGCATAAATGTCCGAGAAGTTTACGATGGCCGATTTATATCCCAAATGTTTCAATGGGGTATAAACCAAATCAAAATGTACCCCTTCCATCAGTAAGTCTGTGGTCACCAATACCTCTTTATCTTTAAATTCCAATACGGCTGCATCGTCTCCCACACCATATTGGGTTTCCGGATTTTTTAACTCGATATCCTTCGTTAGATGTTTAATGAGGCCGAACTCACCTAAGGTCGCTATTTCTGTTCTGTTTATTTCCTGCATGTCCTTAAATTCGATTAATCATTTCACGCATAATGGTAGTCATGCGCGGTTGCGCTTCATCTGCCGCTTTCTGAACCTCTTCGTGTGAAACTTCCACAATTTTTCCCTCCACGCCTAGGTCGGTGATAACCGATACTCCAAACACTTTGATGCCACAATGGTTTGCTACAATAACTTCAGGAACGGTAGACATACCTACGGCGTCAGCTCCAAGAATGTGGAACATCTTGTATTCTGCCGGAGTTTCGAAGGTAGGTCCCTGTGTACCGATATATACTCCTTGTTGTACTTTGATACCTTTTCTTTAGCGATCTCCAGTGCTTTGTCTATCAGTTCTTTGGAGTAGGCTTCACTCATATCCGGGAAACGGGGGCCGTATTCAATGTTCTTGCCGTGCAACGGATGTTCGGGAAAAAAAGTTGATATGATCTCTGATAATCATCAGATCACCAATTTCAAAGTCTGCATTCGTACCTCCAGCTGCATTGGATACGAACAATGTTTTGATACCTAATTCACGCATCACCCGTACGGGGAAAGTAACTTCTTTCATGGAGTATCCTTCATAGAAGTGGAAACGTCCTTGCATAGCCATGATGTCTTTATTACCTAATTTGCCGAAAATCAATTTACCGCTATGTCCCTCTACGGTTGAAACAGGGAAATTAGGGATATCTTTGTAACTGATCTCGTATTTATCGGTAATTTCGTGTACTAGGCTTCCTAAGCCGGTACCTAATATAATAGCAGTTTCGGGACTGGTATGCATCTTTTCTCTAAGAAAAGTTGCTGTTTCTTGAATTTTTTCTAACATAGTCGGTTATATTTGAGTTAAACAGTTCTTGTTGGTCTTGTAAAAAGGCTACCTCAATGGGCAGCATATATATATAAGGTTTCAGCGTTTCGTCCATCAGTGGATGGGCTGCTAGTCGTACTGAGTCTTTTTCAGTGGTGATAATCATGCGTTTACCTTCCGGAAGTTTCATGAAACGCTTCTTTATCAGTTCCATATCTCTTGCTGTAAAGTCATGGTGGTCACTGAAAGCCAGTGACTCAATGTGCTCATTGTATGGTGATAAATCTTGAATGAGTTTTGCTGGGGAGGCTATGCCTGTCACCAATAGGATATGCTTGTCTTTTTCTATCTCTTTTAATGAAACTGCATTCCCTGCTGTAAACAACGGATGCAGCTTGCCGTATGCTAATGTTGTGAAGTAGAGCTGCTGATAGGGGTAAAGTTCCATTTGCTTGCTTAAGACTCTTAAATCCATAGGGGTGATGTCCTTAGGACATTTAGTGACAATGACAATATGTGCCCGGCTTTTTCCGTTTTCAGGTTCGCGCATTCGTCCGGCAGGCAGCAAGGTGTCTTCGCAAATCAGTCGGTGGTAATCTACTAATAAGATGTTTATTCCGGGCTTTACATATCGGTGCTGGAAAGCATCATCCAAAATAATCACTTCTGTTCCAGGGGCGATGTGACTATTGCATAACTGCTCTATGCCATGACAACGGTCCCGGTCTACTGCCATATGGATATCCGGAAACTTCTGTTTCATTTGGAAAGGTTCGTCACCTATCATCTGTACGGACGTATCCGGTCTGGCAAGTACAAAGCCTTTGGATTTGCGTTTGTAGCCGCGGCTTAGTACGGCTACTTTGTAATCTTTCTGCAATAATCTTATCAGGTATTCTGTATGGGGGGTCTTTCCGGTTCCGCCTACGGTGATGTTGCCTACCGAGATGATCGGGATATCAAACTTACGTTCTTTGTATATTCCCCAGTCAAACAATTTATTACGCAGCCATACACCGGTCCCATAAATCCATGAAACCGGATATAGCCACTTGTTTATCTTGATAAGATTACCTTCCATGTGCAATTTATTGGATATTAGGGTCAAACGGCATACGTGCCTGTATACAGTTGGCGTTTTTTATGTTCTCCAGCGCCTTGAAGCTGTTATAATAGCTTCCCAAATATTCTTTGATTTCGCTGTTTACATAATGTTTTTTCTGATTGCCCAGCAAACTTGCGAAAATATTTTCTTTTTCGGGATAGCCGATAATACTGTAATTTTCTATGCCGGCTTGGGTGGCGGCGGCATTCAATGCTTTGTCTATACCTCCCAGCTCGTCTACCAGACCAAGGTCTTTTGCCATGGCACCGGTCCATACACGGCCTTCAGCAACTTTTTCAATAGCCTCTGTAGACATTTTTCTACCTTCAGCGCAACGGTTTACGAACAGCTTGTATCCTCGGTTGACATAGTTCTGCATTAATTCTTGTTCTGATGCATTTAGCGGGCGGGTGAGAACCGGACCTAGGCTGGCACCCAGATCAGCCATTTTATTAGTTTTCACTACATCAAAATTTAGTCCTAAAGTTTCAGTAAACAGTTTCTCACCTGAATACATCATGCCGAATATGCCGATAGAACCAGTCAGCGTAGTCGGGTCAGCGAAAATGCGGTTTGCAGCGCAGGAAATGTAATAGCCTCCTGATGCAGCATAATCTCCCATAGAAACGATTACCGGTTTTTTCTCTTTCAGCCTTACTACTTCACGCCATATTTGATCTGAACCGTATGCGCTGCCACCCGGTGAGTTGACGCGTAATACAACAGCTTTTACATCATCGTTATCACGTAATTTGCGCAGGTCTTTACACATCTTTTGTACATCAATACAATCTTCTGTGGAACTGCCGGGAGCATCCAGAATCTCGCCGTATGCATAATATACGGCTATTATATTTCCACTTTTGTCTTTGGGCACATTTTTCTTGACGTTTATCATGTCTTCTATGAAAAGACTGTTTAGTTTGTCGTCTTCGTCACGACCGCTTAATTGTTTCAGATAGGAAATAACCTCATCTTTATACATCAGGGTATCTGCCAGTTTGCATTGAATATATTCTTCTGCCTGACAAAAATCCATATATCGGTCAGCATAAGCATTCAGAGTATCTGTCGGGATGCGTCGTGAGTCGGATACATCTGCAAGAATACGATGCCAGACAGATTCCAGACATTCGGTCATCTGTTCGCGGTTGGCCGGACTCATTTCTGTAGCAATAAACGGTTCCACGGCTGATTTGTAAGTACCCACTCTGAATACCTGTACTTCCAGTCCTAGTTTGGAAACCAGATTTTTGAAGAAAACAGGTTGCATGCCTGCTCCGTGCCATCCAATACTTCCTTGCGGATTGATAATTATTTTATCGGCCACGCTGGAAAGATAATACATCCCCTGTGCATATTGGTCTGCATAAGCAACGATGAATTTGCCGCTTTCTTTGAAATCCAGTAATGCATTGCGTATTTCCTCTAAGGAAGCGTATGATGCTTCCAGATAAGAAGGTTGGATATAAATACCCTTGATTTTGTCATTGTCTTTTGCCTTCTTGATAGAAGCTAGAATGTCATCCAAACCGTATGCTTCAAATTCTTCTCCCAAAAGTTGTTGGAGTGGGTTTTCCTGTACACGTTCGGATAGACTGCCTTTAAAGTCGAGTACGAAGATAGAGTTGTCTTTCACCACCGTTTCAGTATCCGATGATGCGACTATGCCAACCAGAGTGATAATCCCTAGTATAGTGAACACTACGCCTGCCAGAATGACGCCGATGACGCTGGCAAACGTAAATTTTAGAAAATCTTTCATTGAATGTGTTGTTTTTAATGTTAATAATTAGCTAACAAAAATAGGTTATTGCATTGAAAAAAGCAAAAAAAGTGAACTTCTTTTGTTACCTGTTTGTTCTTCATTTATAATAACCCATAAATACGTTGTTTTATATGACAAAAAGTTTTAAGGAGGCTCTGAAAGCCCGTCGTACATTTTATCGGATCCAAAACAAATCGACATTGTCTGATAAAGAAATAAGAGATTTAATTTGTTTTGCTGTAGAATTTGTCCCCTCAGCTTTCAATTCTCAAACCACTCGTGTTGTGTTATTAACAGGTAAGGCGCATGAAAAGTTGTGGAACATTGTAAAAAATGTCTTGCGTGAGCGGGTTCCGGCTGAGGTATTTGGCAAGACCGAAGAAAAGATTGATGGCTGTTTCGCTTGTGGATATGGTACTATTCTCTATTTTGAAGATATGGCTATCGTTCGCTCTTTGCAGGAAAGTTTCCCCACTTATAAAGATAATTTCCCTATCTGGGCAGAGCAGACCGATGCTATGCATCAGTTGGCAGTCTGGACCATGCTGGAAGATGCAGGAATGGGGGCGTCTTTGCAACATTATAATCCGCTGATTGATGATGAAGTACGTAAAGTTTGGAATTTGTCTGATGACTGGAAATTGATAGCGCAGATGCCATTCGGTGTGCCTGTTGCACAACCGGGCTTTAAGGAAGTGAAGTCATTGGATGAGCGTGTTTTTGAATTTACTGATTAAAATTCATGTCTTATCTTTTGGCTTATTAGGGGAAAATAAGCATCTTTGTGTGCAATAAAAACAAAGATGTGCTATGAAAAAATTATTATCCCTTCCCCCTAATTTGGTGGAATGTTTTCATGATATAGAGAAAGCGGACCAGACAGAGTGGTTTTGTACTTCCGATCCTATAGGTAGTAAGCTAGGATCAGGCGGGGGGACTGCATGGCTGTTGGAGGCTTGTTGTCAGAAAGTAGCTCCTGACAGCGATTTTCTTACTTGGCTGGGAAAAGAAAAACGTATTTTACTTCATGCAGGCGGGCAGAGTCGTCGTTTGCCCGGATATGCGCCATCCGGCAAAATTCTTACTCCCATTCCTGTATTCCGGTGGGCCAGAGGACAACGGCTGTCACAAAATCTGCTTTCCCTCCAGCTCCCTTTATATGAACAAATCATGGAGAAAGCTCCGTCTTCTCTTCATACATTGATTGCAAGTGGGGATGTTTATATCCGTACGGGCCAACCGCTTCAGACTATTCCTGATGCGGATGTGGTGTGTTACGGTTTATGGGTAGATCCTAATCTGGCAAAGAACCATGGTGTTTTTGTTTCTTCACGGGCTACTCCCGATAAGCTTGATTTCATGCTTCAAAAACCTTCGGTGGAGGAATTGGGGAAATTAATGCAAACCCATCTTTTTCTGATGGATATCGGAATTTGGCTGTTAAGTGACCGTGCGGTTAGTCTGTTGGTAAAACGATCTTATAAGGAAGGAAAACTCTCTTATTATGACATGTATTCTGATTTCGGACTTACATTGGGAGAGCACCCGCGTATGATGGACGATGAACTTAACAAGCTGAGTGTGGCTATTCTGCCGTTGCCCGGAGGGGAGTTTTATCATTACGGAACCAGTCGTGAACTTATTTCTTCTACATTGGCAGTACAAAATCTGGTAAACGACCAGCGGGAGATTATGCACAAGAAGGTAAAACCGCATCCGGCCATGTTTGTTCAAAATGCTGAGGTAGGTTATCAACTTACCTCACAAAATTCGGAAATATGGATAGAGAACAGTTATGTAGGAGCAGGATGGAATATCCATCACCAGACCATCATAACAGGGGTTCCCGCTAATAATTGGAACCTAGAGGTTCCGTCCGGTGTGTGTATTGATGTGGTTCCTTTTGGAGAATCTGGCTATGTAGCGCGTCCATACGGCTTCAATGATACTTTCAAGGGAGCTTTGGCTAAGGAAGAAACATATTATCAAGGAATGTCTGTAGGTGAGTGGTGTGCTGTACGCGGCATTTCGGTGGAAGAAATAGAAAACGGTCACGACTTGCAGGCCGCGCGTTTGTTTCCGGTTTGCTCATCTGTAGAGGAATTGGGAGCAGTTATGCGCTGGATGGTCTCTGAACCGGCATTACAGCAAGGAAAAGAAATATGGCAACGCTGTCGTAAGTTATCTGCCGATGATATATCTGCTTATTCTAATCTTTATCGTCTGGCAGAACAGCGTGAAGCTTTCCGGATAAAGAATTGGCCGGCATTGGCGCATAATTATGAACGAAGTGTCTTTTATCAGCTAAATTTGGAGAATGCTGCTGGAGAATTTGCTCGGTATGATCTGTCGTTGCCTGAGCCTTTATCAGAATCGGCTCCGCTGATGACACGTATCAGTGATAATATGTTCCGTGCCCGGGTGCAGCAGCTTAAGGGGCTGGCTTATCGGGAATATGAGAATGAGGCTTTTCGTTTGATGCGCGACGGACTTACTGCTTCGGCTTTAGCCAAGAGGCAGCAACCGCATTTGTCAGTGTACTCCGATCAGATTGTCTGGGGGCGTAGTCCGGTCCGTATTGATCTGGCCGGCGGATGGACGGATACTCCACCTTATTGCTTGAATGAAGGGGGGAATGTGGTGAATATTGCTATTGAGTTGAACGGGCAGCCTCCTCTACAAGTTTACGTGAAACCCTGTCGGGAGTATAAGATAATTCTTCGTTCTATAGACTTAGGCGCTATGGAAGTGGTTACAACTTACGGGGAGGTAAGGGATTTCATGCAAGTGGGATCCCCATTCTCTATACCTAAAGCGGCATTGGTGCTGGCAGGTTTCCAGCCGGGCTTTTCCACCGAATCGTATGTTTCACTGGAAGAGCAGTTGAAGGCGTTTGGTTCCGGAATGGAAATTACTCTGCTTTCTGCGATTCCTGCGGGCTCCGGTCTGGGTACAAGTTCTATTCTTGCATCGACTGTGCTGGGTACAATCTCTGATTTTTGCGGACTGAACTGGGATAAGAACGAGATATGTAACCGTACGCTTATTTTGGAACAGTTGCTGACTACCGGAGGGGGGTGGCAAGATCAATACGGAGGTGTGCTTCGTGGAGTGAAATTATTGCAGACTCATGCAGGTATGGATCAGAGTCCGTTAGTGCGCTGGTTGCCCGATTATTTGTTTACAGGTGGCGAATATCAGAAGTGCCATTTGCTTTATTACACGGGAATTACCCGTACAGCCAAAGGAATTTTAGCTGAAATCGTGCGTAGCATGTTCCTCAACTCCACAGAGCATTTGTCTATACTTGGCGGTATGAAGGGGCATGCTCTTGACTTGTACGAAGCCATTCAGCGTGGGAATTTCGATGAAATGGGGCGTTTGGTTGGTAAAAGCTGGAAGCTGAACCAAGCGTTGGATCCCGGCACTAATCCCGAAGCAGTTGAGACTATCATTCGCCGGATTGATGATTATTGCCTGGGATATAAATTGCCAGGTGCGGGGGGAGGCGGCTATCTTTATATGGTGGCTAAAGATCCTGAGGCTGCTATACGTATTCGAAGTATTCTTACTCAGAACCCACCCAACAGTTGTGCCCGTTTCGTTGATATGGCTTTGTCCGACAAAGGCTTGCAAATTAGCCGAAGCTAGTTATAACTGAATAGAGTTGGGAAACCAGCCGGGTGATATTTTCTTTAGCAAACTCCGGTTCCATTGCCTTCTCCAGGGTGATGGGGCCGGGGGCTATAGAGAATATACCTTTGAATCCCGCTTTGTTTAATTCCGGCAGGTTTTCTATACTGCCTGCCAGTACAATAACGGGAATATGTTCTTTTTGTGCTTCCTTTAGTATTCCGTATGGTACTTTTCCCATAGCTGTCTGCCGGTCTGCTTTTCCCTCGCCCGTAATAATGAGGTCTGCTCCTTTTATTTTTTCGGAGAAGTCGATGGCTTTCAATAATAATTCTGTTCCCGGTTTTAGCTCTGCGTTAAAAAAAGCCAGTAGTCCACCACCCATGCCTCCGGCTGCACCTGCACCGGGGTAGTTCGTGATATCTTTTCCTGTCGTTTTCTTTATAACTTCGGCTAATGATTGCATGCCTTCATCCAGTCTTTGCACCATATTTGAATCGGCTTCTTTTTGTTGTGCAAAGATATATGCCGCTCCGTCAGGGCCGTAGAAAGGGTTGGCTACATCACATGCTACCATGAAGTGTGTTTCTCTTAGTGCGGGGTGAATACCGGATGTGTCTATGTTTGCCACGGCTTCCATTATTTGGCCTCCTGTACCTAAGGTATGCCCTGATTTGTCTAGAAAGCGGAAACCTAGTGCCTGTAGCATTCCTAATCCTGCGTCATTAGTCGCGCTTCCGCCAATACCGATTATAAAATTTCTGCATCCTTTGTTTAATGCGTCTTTTATCAATTCTCCTGTACCAAAGGTTGTTGTCAGCATAGGATTTCTTTGTTCAATAGGTACGAGAGGTAGTCCGCTGATGGCAGCCATTTCTATAATAGCTGTTCTGCCATTGCCGGACAGACCGTAATGTGTTTTTGCCATTTTCATTAGCGGTCCATGTGCCGATAAGGTTATATATTTCCCTTTAGTGGCTGTGATGAGTACGTCCAGTAAACCTTCACCGCCATCAGCGATGGGAATAACTGAAGTGTGGCAGGAAGGATTTATGCTTTTGATACCTTTTTCGGCAGCTTTTCCTGCTTCTGCTGAAGTTAGACAGCCTTTGAATGAATCGATGGCGATAATTATTTTCTTCATTGTATATCTTTATATAGTGCAAATCTACTGAAAACTTTTCTTCTTTAAATAGAACAGGTTGTCTTTTATTTGTGGATTGGAATATGTGTAGCTTGATGGATAAAGTAGATGTTTTTTGCTTTTGTCTGGGTGTAAGTATTGGTTCTTGAAGTTGATGGTGTTTCCGAACAACCGTCGAGATGTAAGAAAATGATTTTTTTTCTTCTCGGCATTTTTTTTTCTACAGTTTTTCCCCAGTGTTTGCAGAGTCAGCACTTTTGAGAGCTCTGTAGTTTGTGTTTCGTAACTTGTCCGGTTGTCCTTCGGGCTTGCTTCTTTTCCGTCTTTTCTTGTTTTCCGTCTGCTGTTTTCGTATGGGTCCCTTCCTTTTTCCGTCCCTATACGCGCGTGCGAATATTATAATGTGTCTGTCTTTTTCCTCCCGTGTCCTCCGTTATAAAAACATGCTTTGTAATACATCTGTTATTCAGTGTATTACAAAAAAGTTTCAGGAAATCCGTATAATTTTTCCTTCGTATGTTTGCTGGTAATCGTTAAAAGGTCTACCTTTGCATCCGCAATCGAGAGAGATGCGGCACTTCAGACAGTGTTACTGACTTGGTGAAACAAACGTGGGAGATTTCCTTGATAGTGATCTGCACCTGGTATCTTACCTTAGCGGGGCTAAGGGAGCGAGAACGGATAAGACCTCGGGAGGATGGATGGTCCGCCTTTTATGGAAGTTTCGAAAAAAAACTTTTTCAAAAAAAACTTTCGAAAACATTTGGTGGTTACGATAAAATCTCTTACCTTTGCATCCGCTTTCGGAAACGATGGCAAACAAGAATAAGAGTTCTTTGGAAGATTTAAGATAAACAAACAAGTAGTACAAGCCGGTGCACCATATATATAATATGGTGTACGGAAAAAACAAGAACCGTCAATATTTTTATTGTATTGATAGATTTGGAATCCTTGAGCGCAAAGTCAACTGAAGAGTTGAAAAAAGATATTATTACAATGAAGAGTTTGATCCTGGCTCAGGATGAACGCTAGCTACAGGCTTAACACATGCAAGTCGAGGGGCAGCATGGTCTTAGCTTGCTAAGGCCGATGGCGACCGGCGCACGGGTGAGTAACACGTATCCAACCTGCCGTCTACTCTTGGACAGCCTTCTGAAAGGAAGATTAATACAAGATGGCATCATGAGTCCGCATGTTCACATGATTAAAGGTATTTTCCGGTAGACGATGGGGATGCGTTCCATTAGATAGTAGGCGGGGTAACGGCCCACCTAGTCTTCGATGGATAGGGGTTCTGAGAGGAAGGTCCCCCACATTGGAACTGAGACACGGTCCAAACTCCTACGGGAGGCAGCAGTGAGGAATATTGGTCAATGGGCGCAGGCCTGAACCAGCCAAGTAGCGTGAAGGATGACTGCCTTATGGGTTGTAAACTTCTTTTATAAAGGAATAAAGTCGGGTATGGATACCCGTTTGCATGTACTTTATGAATAAGGATCGGCTAACTCCGTGCCAGCAGCCGCGGTAATACGGAGGATCCGAGCGTTATCCGGATTTATTGGGTTTAAAGGGAGCGTAGATGGATGTTTAAGTCAGTTGTGAAAGTTTGCGGCTCAACCGTAAAATTGCAGTTGATACTGGATGTCTTGAGTGCAGTTGAGGCAGGCGGAATTCGTGGTGTAGCGGTGAAATGCTTAGATATCACGAAGAACTCCGATTGCGAAGGCAGCCTGCTAAGCTGCAACTGACATTGAGGCTCGAAAGTGTGGGTATCAAACAGGATTAGATACCCTGGTAGTCCACACGGTAAACGATGAATACTCGCTGTTTGCGATATACGGCAAGCGGCCAAGCGAAAGCGTTAAGTATTCCACCTGGGGAGTACGCCGGCAACGGTGAAACTCAAAGGAATTGACGGGGGCCCGCACAAGCGGAGGAACATGTGGTTTAATTCGATGATACGCGAGGAACCTTACCCGGGCTTAAATTGCAGATGAATTACGGTGAAAGCCGTAAGCCGCAAGGCATCTGTGAAGGTGCTGCATGGTTGTCGTCAGCTCGTGCCGTGAGGTGTCGGCTTAAGTGCCATAACGAGCGCAACCCTTGTTGTCAGTTACTAACAGGTTCCGCTGAGGACTCTGACAAGACTGCCATCGTAAGATGTGAGGAAGGTGGGGATGACGTCAAATCAGCACGGCCCTTACGTCCGGGGCTACACACGTGTTACAATGGGGGTACAGAGGGCCGCTACCACGCGAGTGGATGCCAATCCCCAAAACCTCTCTCAGTTCGGACTGGAGTCTGCAACCCGACTCCACGAAGCTGGATTCGCTAGTAATCGCGCATCAGCCACGGCGCGGTGAATACGTTCCCGGGCCTTGTACACACCGCCCGTCAAGCCATGGGAGCCGGGGGTACCTGAAGTGCGTAACCGCGAGGAGCGCCCTAGGGTAAAACTGGTGACTGGGGCTAAGTCGTAACAAGGTAGCCGTACCGGAAGGTGCGGCTGGAACACCTCCTTTCTGGAGAGGACGAAAGATCGATAAGGTTTTTGTTCTTGTACTGCTGGTGTTGTTTATTCAAGATATGATTCCGTAATGATACGGAAGAGAGAAAGTAAGAAGCCGGGTCTAATTAAACAGACTAGGTTGAACTTAGTCCTATAGCTCAGTTGGTTAGAGCGCTACACTGATAATGTAGAGGTCGGCAGTTCAACTCTGCCTGGGACTACGAACGGAATCAAGTTCGGGGGATTAGCTCAGCTGGCTAGAGCATCTGCCTTGCACGCAGAGGGTCAACGGTTCGAATCCGTTATTCTCCACTCCATCGGAAACGTAAGAAACGAAGATGAACGATCTATGACATATTGTACAAGCAAACAGTAATTTTAGTAGTAAAGAGCTAAAAGTATATATCATCCCGCTGGCACGCAAGTGTGAGCGAATGAATAAGGAAAGTAAAGAAGGGCGCATGGCGGATGCCTTGGCTCTCGGAGGCGATGAAGGACGTGATAAGCTGCGATAAGCTTTGGGGAGGTGCAAATGACCTTTGATCCAGAGATTTCCGAATGGGACAACCCAATATCTTGAAGAGGTATTATCTTACTATGTAAGAGGCTAACGCAGGGAACTGAAACATCTTAGTACCTGCAGGAAAAGAAAATAAACAATGATTCCCCCAGTAGTGGCGAGCGAACGGGGAACAGCCCAAACCATCCATGTTACGGCATGGGTGGGGTTGTAGGACTACGCCGTTGCATGAAGACATCAGAGAAGAACTTTCTGGAAAGAAAGACCATAGAGCATGACAGTTGCGTATTCGAATGTTGTCGAAGCATAGTAGTATCCTGAGTAGCGCGGAGCACGAGGAATTCTGCGTGAATCTGCCGGGACCATCCGGTAAGGCTAAATACTCCCGAGAGACCGATAGCGAACCAGTACCGTGAGGGAAAGGTGAAAAGCACTTCGAACAGAAGAGTGAAATAGTTCCTGAAACCGTGCGCCTACAAGCGGTCGGAGCTCGTTAATGAGTGACGGCGTGCCTTTTGCATAATGAACCTACGAGTTGCCTTTGCCGGCAAGGTTAAGTGTGACGACACACGTATCCGAAGCGAAAGCGAGTCTGAACAGGGCGTATAGTCGGCAGTGGCAGACGCGAAACCAAGTGATCTACCCTTGGCCAGGTTGAAGGCTGGGTAACACCAGCTGGAGGACCGCACCAATAAGCGTTGAAAAGCTTCTGGATGAGCTGAGGGTAGGGGTGAAAGGCTAATCAAACTTGGAGATAGCTCGTACTCCCCGAAATGCATTTAGGTGCAGCCTTGCGGGTTACTGATGTGAGGTAGAGCGACTGATAAGATGCGAGGGCTTCACCGCCTATCAAGTCTTGACAAACCCGAATGCGCATCAGTTCTACCGCAGGAGTGAGGGCATGGGTGCTAAGGTCCGTGCCTGAGAGGAGAAGAATCCGGACCACCTGCTAAGGTCCCGAAATGACAGCTAAGTTAAACTAACGAAGTCTGACTGCTAAGACAGCTAGGATGTTGGCTTGGAAGCAGCCATTCATTTAAAGAGTGCGTAACAGCTCACTAGTCGAGGAGTCGGGCGTGGATAATAATCGGGTATCAAGTTGTCTACCGAAGCAGTGGGATCATTTATATGATCGGTAGGGGAGCATTCCAGTCAGCGTCGAAGGCGTACCGTGAGGTATTCTGGAGCGTCTGGAAAAGCAAATGTAGGTATAAGTAACGATAAAGGGGCGGGAAACCCCTCGCCGAAAGACTAAGGTTTCTGATCAACGCTAATCGGATCGGGTCAGTCGGGTCCTAAGGCTCAGCCGAACGGCGATGCCGATGGCAGAAACGGTTAATATTCCGTTACTACCTTCAGGAGTGACGTGGAGACGCAGTAGTGACAGTGCCGCCATCTGACGGAATAGATGGTTGAAGGGTGTAGGAGTCGATCATGGCAGGCAAATCCACCATGAGATCCGAACCGATAGTATGCCGCGTCCTTCGGGACAAGGCAATAGTGCGCGTAAGCATGCTGCCGAGAAAATCCGCTAAACTTAATCCTGCAGGTACCCGTACCGCAAACGGACACACGTAGTCGGGATGAATATTCTAAGGCGCTTGAGTGATTCACGGTTAAGGAACTAGGCAAACTGACCCTGTAACTTCGGGATAAAGGGTCCCTACCCTTTTATGGGAGGGCGCAGAGAATCGGTCCAGCAACTGTTTAACAAAAACACAGGGCTGTGCCAAATCGAAAGATCCAGTATACAGCCCGACACCTGCCCGGTGCTGGAAGGTTAAGAGGAGATGTCATCGATAAGAGAAGCGTTGAATTGAAGCCCCAGTAAACGGCGGCCGTAACTATAACGGTCCTAAGGTAGCGAAATTCCTTGTCGGGTAAGTTCCGACCTGCACGAATGGTGTAATGATCTGGACGCTGTCTCAACCGTGAGCTCAGTGAAATTGTAGTATCGGTGAAGATGCCGATTACCCGCGATGGGACGAAAAGACCCCGTGAACCTTTACTATAGCTTATCATTGAATCTGGGCACGTGATGTGTAGGATAGGTCGGAGGCTTTGAAGCAGGTACGCCAGTATTTGTGGAGCCGCTGTTGAAATACGACCCTTTATTTGTTTGGATTCTAACCCGTGGATGCGGGGACATTGATTGGTGGGTAGTTTGACTGGGGTGGTCGCCTCCAAAAGCGTAACGGAGGCTTCTAAAGGTGCCCTCCGGCCGATTGGTAACCGGCCTTAGAGTGTAATGGCATAAGGGCGCTTGACTGGGAGACTGACAAGTCGATCAGGTAGGAAACTAGAGCATAGTGATCCGGTGTTTCCGTATGGAAGGGACATCGCTCAAAGGATAAAAGGTACTCCGGGGATAACAGGCTGATCCTCCCAAGAGCTCATATCGACGGAGTGGTTTGGCACCTCGATGTCGGCTCGTCACATCCTGGGGCTGGAGAAGGTCCCAAGGGTTGGGCTGTTCGCCCATTAAAGTGGCACGCGAGCTGGGTTCAGAACGTCGTGAGACAGTTCGGTCTCTATCTATCGTGGGCGTATGAAATTTGCGTGGCTCTGACACTAGTACGAGAGGACCGTGTTGGACAGACCTCTGGTTTACCGGTTGTGCCGCCAGGTGCATTGCCGGGTATCTAAGTCTGGATCGGATAAGTGCTGAAAGCATCTAAGTACGAAGCCGGCCACAAGATTAGATTTCTGAGGGTCGTTGTAGACTACGACGTTGATAGGATGCAGGTGTAAAGATGGAGACATCAAAGCCGAGCATTACTAATTGCCCGTCCACTTTCCTTATATGTCGGATGGTGTATACCTTTGGTTTTTACTACAGAATGAAATTACGATAACAGCTCAACAATATGTCAACCTTATTCAGGTGGCTATAGCACAAGGGTTCCACCTCTTCCCATTCCGAACAGAGAAGTTAAGCCTTGTCACGCCGATGGTACTGCGTCACAGTGGGAGAGTAGGTAGCCGCCGTTTTGATTGAAGCCTCCGGACTTGAAGAAGTTCCGGAGGCTTTTTTTTGTATACGCACGTGTGAAATGTGGCCTCTACCGTTTTTTCGGCTCAGTTTGAAAACTTGGGGGAATTAGTTAAAAGCCTTATCTTTCCTGTGGGTGTGGATACCTTTCCCACGGAACTGTCCGGAAGGGGCAGGTTTTTATTTAGAATTAGAAAAGGGGTTAAAAAGATTGTATTTCATAATTTCTTTATGATTATCGAATATATTTACCACTTGAACTTGAATAATTTTTAGGTCTGCGTGAACAAAAAAACAATAGAATTGTTTCAATAATATAAACCGAGAATCTTGCGAAATTAGTAGTCAATGAAGCTTATTGTCAAAATAGGATTAATCGCCCTGCTTGTAATGTTTAATTATCAGGGAGTCGATGCAGATGTTGTTTCTTCCGCTATTGACAGATATGCTACTACTACAGAACATCAAGATAATATGGCATCTGATCATGGTACATTGGATACCATGTCTTTCACCCACTCTTTACTCACAGGGCAACAGCAGGTATTAGCGAAACTAATGCCCGACGATCTCCGTATCCGCAGAGCAGAGGAACTTCAACAGAACTTCTTAAAAATTCTCATAGGTCGTTTTTCACTACGGGAAGAAATACTGGCAACTGACCGCGCTAAGATCTTTCCGTCTAATCCCATTCATTGTGTGTCTCCGGCATGTCATTATTTCGTGTTCACGCTGAGACGCATTTTGATTTAATTAATCGTTATAAATTTAGTTGTTTCACCTTCTCCGGCGCCCTGCAGAGTGTCGGGGTTGGTATAGAATTGTCATTTTTTTAACTATAACGATTAATTAAAACATATATCATGGAAGCTATTCAAAATAAAACTACTAATAAGATTGTAGGTATTAAAAATGCGGGTTGGGTAATTATATGCTGCTTTATCATTGCAGTTTGTATCTATCACTTCATATTGGGGAATCCATCCAACTTTATGAATAATGACCCTAATAACCATCCGTTGCCGGGCAGTTTCCTGGGAACAATTTACAAAGGTGGTGTAGTGGTGCCCATTATCCAGACCCTGTTGCTCACCGTCATAGCGTTGAGCGTTGAGCGTTATTTAGCCATCCGGTCTGCTTTTGGCAGAGGTTCGCTGGTGAAATTCGTCGCTAATATTAAATCTACCTGGCCGCTGGTGATATGAAAAAGGCACAAGAGCTATGTGATAAACAAGGCGGTTCTGTAGCCAATGTAGTTACTTCGACTTTAAGAAAGTATGCCGACGTGGAAAACGATGCGACACTTTCCAAGGACCAGAAAGTACTGGCCATTCAAAAAGAATTGGAAGAAGCAACTGCACTGGAGCTCCCTATGATGGAGCTGAATCTGCCTGTTATCGGTACAATCACCACATTGGGTACCTTGATGGGACTACTCGGTACGGTAATTGGTATGATCCGTTCATTTGCAGCTTTGTCTGCCGGTGGTGGTACGGACTCCATGGCTTTGTCACAAGGTATTTCCGAGGCGTTGATCAATACGGCATTCGGTATCTTGACAGGTGCATTGGCGGTTATTTCTTATAACTACTACACTAATAAGATTGATAAATTGACTTACAGCCTCGATGAAGTAGGTTTCTCTATTGTACAGACCTTTGCGGCTTCTCATAAATAATCGTGCCAACCCTTTAAAATAAACTGCTATGGGTAGAGCAAAGATTAAAAAGAAAAGTACGTTCATAGATATGACGGCCATGAGTGACGTCACTGTGTTGCTGCTTACTTTCTTTATGTTGACTTCAACATTCGTAAAGAAGGAGCCGGTACAGGTGTTTACTCCAGCCTCCGTTTCTGAAATCAAGATTCCGGAAACGAATATCCTTCAGATTCTGGTGGACCCGCAAGGGAAAATATTTATGAGCCTCGACAAACAGCCCGACATGAAGGCCGTATTGGAGAAAATGGGTGAGGAGTACGGAGTTGATTTTACTCCTGAGCAGGAGAAGAAATTTGTGACAGCTTCTACATTTGGTGTTCCAATGAGAAGCATGCAGAAATATCTGGATCTGCCTTCCGACCAGCAGGATAAACTGTTGAAAAATGAAGGTATCCCCTGTGACAGTACAGATAATCAGTTTAAATCATGGGTACGCAGTGCTCGTCAGGTGAATCCTGATTTACGTATTGCTATCAAAGCTGATGCGTCAACTCCCTACGCTGTGATTAAAAACGTAATGAGCTCACTTCAGGACCTCAGAGAGAACCGGTACAATCTGATTACTTCTCTGAAGACTACTTCTGATAAATAAAACCGAATAATTATGAGTGCTGAAGTACAAGAAAGCAGCAAAAAAGGAAAAGGTTCGAAGCAAAAAAAGATGACTGTCCGCGTAGACTTTACGCCTATGGTGGATATGAACATGTTGCTGATTACTTTCTTTATGCTGTGTACCACGCTGAGCAAACCTCAGACGATGGAAATAAGTATGCCGAGCAATGACAAGAACATCACTGAAGAGCAGCAGAGCAAGGTGAAGGCTTCACAAGCAATTACCCTGTTACTGGCCGGAGGAGATAAATTGTATTATTATGAAGGAGAACCTAATTATAAAGACTATACATCGCTGAAGGAAACTTCCTATAATGCAGATGGTCTGCGTTCCATTCTTCTTAAAAAGAACTCGGCGGCAGTTCGTGAAGTAAACGATCTGAAAAAACAGAAAGCTGATCTAAAGATATCAGAGGAGGAGTATACGAAAAAACTAGCTGAAATAAAAAGCGGAAAGGATACGCCGACTGTTATTATTAAAGCAACGGATGACTCTTCATACAAGAATCTGATTGATGCTCTGGATGAAATGCAAATATGCAATATAGGTAAGTATGTAATTACAGACATCGCTGATGCAGATCAGTTCTTGATCAAGAACTATGATACGAAGGGCGATCTGAGTAAAGACATTGCGGAATAGTAACACACATTTAAAAGGAGGAAAAGAAAATGGCAAAAATAGATTTGACCTCACCTGAATGGTGTGAACTGATATTCCAAGGTAAGAACAAGGCATACGGTGCCTATAAGATGCGTGCCAATTCACCTAAACGCCACACGTGGGCAATGGTGATTGTAGTGATCATTGCTGCCATAGGTTTCAGTATACCGACATTGGTAAAACTGGCAACCCCGAAGCAGAAAGAGGTGATGACGGAGGTGACTACCTTGTCACAACTGGAAGAACCCGAAGTGAAACAGGAAGAGTTCAAGAAAGTGGAACCGGTGGCTCCGCCTCCCGCTCTGAAAAGCTCTATCAAATTTACAGCTCCTGTCATCAAAAAAGATGAGGAAGTGCGTGATGATGAAGAGATAAAGAGTCAGGAAGAATTGACTCAGACTAAAGTGGCTATCTCTATTGCCGATGTGAAAGGTAATGATGAATTGAACGGTAAAGATATTGCTGAACTGAAAGAAGTGATAACCAAAGCCCCCGAAGCAGAAGAAAAACCATATACTATGGTAGAACAGATGCCTCAGTTCCCGGGTGGTGATAGAGAATTGCTGTCTTTTATAGCAAAGAATTTGCATTATCCTACCATTGCGCAGGAAAATGGAATACAGGGTAAAGTGTTTGTCCGCTTTGTAGTTTCGGCTACAGGAGATGTGAAGGATGTAAAGGTGATGCGTTCTCTGGACCCGTATTGCGACAAGGAAGCCATCCGGGTGATCCAGTCATTGCCGAAGTGGATTCCGGGAAGACAGAACGGACGTAATGTTCCCGTGTACTATACCGTTCCTATAACTTTTAAGCTACAATAATATCTATATATGATGAAGCTGTATATTGCATTATTGGCTGCTTCGTTGCTGCTGCTTTCGGGCTGTGGCAACAAACCCAAACCGGGGGAAGACGATACGTTGACCTCTGGCACTATAACGATAGCGGTGGACGAAACTTTCCGTCCCATTATAGAAGAGGAGTTACAGGTGTTTCATGCATTGACACCGGATGCCACCGTGCATCCCATTTATTGCAGCGAAGTGGAAGCCATGAAACTTTTGCTGGCGGATAGTGTACGTCTGGCTATAACCACCCGGCAACTCACCAGGCAGGAAACAGCCTATCTTAATGACAAGAAATTCTTTCCTGTATCTGTAAAGATGGCGACGGACGGTCTGGCCTTGATAGTGAACAAGCAAAATACGGATTCATTAATTACGGTTGACCAGTTTAAAGAAATACTGACGGGGAAAGTTACTGACTGGAAACAGTTGAATCCTGCTTCCCGTTTGGGTGAGCTCCAACTGGTATTTGATAATCCCAATTCGAGCACCGTACATTATGTACTTGATTCGATCTGCGGCGGTATGCCTTTGTCGAAGGACCTGAAGGCGCAGAAAACAAATCCGGAGGTGATTTCGTATGTGGCTAAGAATCCCGCAGCTTTAGGGGTTATCGGTGTCAACTGGATAGGAAATCCTGCGGATAGTACGCGACTCTCTTTCAATGACGCCATTCGGATAATGGCTGTCAGCCGTGCGGATTCGGCTACAGTGGGAAATAGTTTCAAGCCTTATCAAGCTTATCTGGCTTTGAACCAGTATCCGCTCACTCGCAATGTGTACATTTTACTCAATGATCCTAAAAGTGGCCTGCCCAGTGGTCTGACTTCTTTCCTGACAGATTTCCGGGGACAGCGTATCATCTTGAAATCAGGACTGGTACCTGCTACGGCTGCTGTGAGGATTGTAGATGTAAAAGAGGAATAATAAATGAACAAAAAAGAAGAACCATGAAAAAATTAGTATTAACCGTGATGAGCCTGTGCCTGGCCGTAACTATGTGGGGACAGACACCAGCAGGCAGCGAATGGTCACCCCAAGTGAAACAGGCTGCCACGATGATAAAGGAGAATCCGGCAAAAGCCTCCGAGGCTTTTGATGAACTGATGAAAGGTAAAAATAAGAAGAATACTTCCTTGTTGGTAGAGATAGGCCGGGCTTATCTGGACCAGGGAAAAACAGCAGAAGCTGCCGAATATGCACAGCGCGCTAAAGATGTGAACAGTAAATGTGCTGTAGCCTATCTGCTGAGTGGTGATGTGGCATTGAAACTAAATGATGTGAACAAAGCCAGCAGTGATTATAACCAGGCTATTTATCTGGATGAAAATTGCAGCGAAGCTTATTTTAAATATGCACAGGTATATAAAGGTGTAGACCCTCAACTGTCACTGGATATGTTGATGCGTTTGCAGACTAAGGCTCCGGACGATAACCGTATCAGTAAGGAATTGGCCGATGTATATTATACGATGGGGCAGTATGGCAAAGCAAAAGAAGCTTATGAAAGTTATCTGAAAGTAGGTACGCCTACCGAACAGGACTATACCCGCTATGCCATGTTGCTATATCTGAATAAGGATTATGCGCAGTCTTCGGATATGGTAAAGAAAGGTCTGGAACTTGCTCCGGAAAATCATGTGCTGAAACGTCTGGCGATGTATGATAATCTGGAGTTAAAGGATTACAAAGAAGGACTGGAAGCAGCCGCCACTTTCTTTTCTAATCCCGGTAATCCGGATTATGTATATTTGGATTACGTTTATTTCGCCCGTTTGCTGGAAGCTGACAAGCAGTATGATGAAGCGGTGGCACAGTTCGACAAAGCACTGGCTATGGACAAATCGCATACGGAAATCTATAAAGATATCTCTGATGTATACGAAAAGGAACGTGATTTTCCGAAGGCCATAGAGGCTTATAAAAATTATTTGGGCGGAATGAAAGGTGATCCGGATATTAGTGACCTGTTTTTATATGGACGTTTGAACTATTATGCGGCTACTGATTCTGCTTATCAGGATAAGCAACCACTTTATCTAGCTGAAGCCGATACTATTTTTGCACAAGTGGCTGCTAAAGTTCCCGATAACTATTTAGGAAACTTCTGGCGTGCCCGTGTTAATTCTTTGCGTGATCCTGAAACAACTCAGGGATTGGCAAAGCCTTATTATGAGGCTGCACTGAGTATTCTGGAACAGAAGCCTGATGCTACTAAATCAGTGTTGGTGGAATGTAACAGCTATTTGGGATATTATTATTTTGTAAAAGAAGATTATAACCAGTCAAAACTGTATTGGAATAAGATATTGGAAATTGATCCTGGAAACGAAACTGCTACTAAAGCACTAGGAGGAATTAAATAGTCCTTCTTTTTTCATTTATCATTTGAGTTGAGCGGACAGTACTTGGTTGCCGCCCGCTTAATTCGTTTCATAGTTAATGAATATTAAAGATGAGTCATTCTTCTTGTTTATTCAAATAAACTATATACATTTGCAGTGTACTAATCAACTAATACACTAAATAACTAATTAAACCATAAACACAATGATGATTGAAGTAAAGAACTTGTTTTTCAGTTATGGAAAGAGAAAACAGAAAGTCTTTGATGACTTCTCGCTAGCATTGGACAAAGGTTCAGTTTACGGCCTTTTAGGGAAGAACGGTACAGGTAAATCTACTTTGCTTTATTTAATGACAGGTTTGCTTCGTCCTCAGGCCGGACGGGTGCTTTACAAAGGGGTGGATGTTTCCATGCGCTATCCCCTGACTTTGCAGGACATGTTTCTAGTGCCTGAAGAATTTGCTTTGCCATCAGTCAGTTTGAAACAATACTTGAAGCTGAATACTCCGTTTTATCCGAATTTCAGCAATGAACTCTTGAGCACTTGCCTTCGTGATTTTGATATGAATGAAGATATTCATTTGGGCGAACTTTCGATGGGACAGAAGAAGAAAGCATTTATGTGCTTTGCATTAGCTACCAATACCTCTTTGTTGGTAATGGACGAACCTAGCAACGGATTGGATATTCCTTCTAAAAGTCAGTTTCGTAAAGTAATCGCTTCGGGCATGACCGATGAAAAATCAGTCATCATCTCTACGCACCAGGTGAGAGATATTGACAGCCTGCTGGATCATGTGGTTATTATTGATGGAACCCGCGTATTATTGAATGCATCGGTAAAGACCATCTGTGACAAAGTCTATTTTGTAGAGCAAGGAATGAATGAATCGACGGATACAGCATTGTATGTCCAGCCGTCCGTCCAGGGAAACAGCGTAATTTTTCCGAACACGTATAATGAGGAAACGAATCTGAACCTGGAAGTATTATTCAACGCTATGCTGGCAGAGAGAGAAAAAATGCAAACCATGTTTAACAAGTAATACAAACACACTATGGATACGAATAAATTCTTTAGCTTTTCGCGTATTGCAATGGTAATGAAACGCGAGATTATGGAAAATTGGAAAACGAATCTTTATCGTTTGATAGGAATTTATGCTGCATTCGCCTTGGTAATGATACTTCATATGTGGACAATGAGTTCTGGTAGGTCTTCTCAGATATCGTTTACTACTTATTGTTCTAATATAATGGGGACCTTTGTTTTTATCATTGGTATTGCCAGTATTGCTTATGCTGCCAACATTATGGAAAACATGATTACAAAAGAAAAACGTATCGCTTTTCTGATGCTTCCGGCGACTATGATAGAGAAATTTGTAGCACGATTTTTAATTGTTACGGTAGGGATGGCCGCAGCCATTATAGTTGCCGCTTCATTGGCAGAGATTACGCGTTATCTTGTACTTCCTTTGTTTAATTTGCCCGAGGCATTCCATCAATCAGTGTTGTACCATCTTCTTTCTATGGCTGCTATAGATGGAGAACAGGTATTTAGGGGATCGGGATCCGCTTTGAATATGTCCTACCAGAACTGGCTGGGTGAGCTGTGCGGATGGGCTTTCTTGGTGTGGTCACATTCACTTTATATTCTAGGGGGGAAATTATTGGTATAAGAAACCTTTTTTCAAGACATTGGGTGCTTTGATGCTTATTTCTATTCTGTGTTCGGTCTTGTCAGTACATATCATATCATGGGTAGGCAATGACGGTATGCGTAGTTTCGCCGAATGGCTGGAAACTAATTTCCAGTGGATGACATTAAACAAGTTACTTTCGTTAGGAGTAGCGTTTTTCAGTGCATTCACTATGTTTAACTGGTGGCTGAGTTACCAGCTTTTTACCCGTTCACAAGTTGTTAAACCTAAATTCCGTTTGCTATGAAATTTAAAGAAAGTAAATCCATTTACTTGCAGATAGCTGACCGGATATGTGATGAAATCCTGCAAGGACAATATACGGAAGAAGAGCGTATTCCATCGGTCAGAGAATACGCCGCCACAGTGGAGGTGAATGCAAATACGGTGGTCCGCACGTATGATTACCTTCAGGGACAAGAGATCATTCACAATAAACGCGGCATTGGTTATTTTGTATCGGCAGGGGCTAAAGACCGGATTATTGCTTTACGGAAAAATACATTCCTGCATGAAGACCTGCCTGAGTTTTTCAGACAAGTGAAGACATTGGATATTCCCATGAAGGAGATAGAGAAAATGTATAAGGAATATCTGACTCAACAATGACACAACACCAAGCACATCTACGACAACACATACACAACATCGGTTAGATAAAGAAATCCCGGCAGAGCGATGACTCGCCGGGATTTCTTATATCCGGTTACTTGTCTGCTATAAAAATTGTAGTCCAGTATAACCATTCGGTTGCAGCTCGGAGGATATCGGGATTGATAGATTGGGTGTTATCTTTGGGATGATGGTAATAACCGCCTCCCAAGGCCCATAAGTCTATACATGGATAGCCGGCTTTCATAAAGACTGCACCGTCTGTGCGAGGGCGGGTCAGGAAATGAGTCTCACTAGTGAACAGACGTCGATGTACATACCTATCATTGGCTTTCTCTGATAGCTCAGCCAGTTCGGGGTATTTATAGTGATAATTCGCTCCTAGCATCTCACCTACACCCACTTGTTCCAGATTCAGGATTGCTACCACTTTGTTTTGGGGCACAAGGGGGTGGTTGGTGTAGTAGGTACTTCCGGTGAGTCCGGCCTCCTCGCCGTCCACACTCATGAAGATGATGCTGCGTTTCGGCTTTATTTTTGATTTTGCCAGTGCTTCGGCTACTCCCAGCATGGCAGCGGAGGAAGAATTGTTGTCATTCGCTCCTTCAATCAGGAAAGGAATCATTCCTAAGTGGTCCAGATGGGCGGAAATGATTACATATTCATTGCATAGTATAGGATCACTGCCTTTGATCATGCCCAAAATATTTTTTCCAGTAGCATTGGGATTATAGGTAGCATTCATTTTGATGTGGGCTCTCTTTCCGGTATGGAAAGAGGCAGGCTTCTGAGTCTTATAAATCTGCCGGATGGTTTCTTTATAGGTCTTGCCTGTTCCCCTGAAAATATCATTGACCACAGTGTCTGTAACATGACAATAGACAAATCCCGGATTATAGGGGGCATTCGGACCGGGAACCCATTTGTATAACAAGCCTGCCGCACCATGGGCTGCAGCGTTGTTCAGCTTGGTTTGGTGCAAAGTATGTTTGTACCACATGGCCAGTGAATCGGGGTTACGGCTTATATTGGGTGTTTCTCCCTCTACCAGCACAATCTTGCCTTTTACATCTATGTCTTTGTAATCATCATATCCTAATTCGGGTGCTGTAACGCCAAATCCGGCATATACCACATCGGCTGTCACTTCTCCGTTACTGGTCATTCCTCCGGCAAACCAACCATCTGCCCAAGGGTATGTCTTGGAGATCCATACAGTTTTTTTCTTGTCTTGGGTGACAGGAAATAGGATATCCATAGTGCTTCCCGGTTGTATCTCTACACAAGGGTGGGGGAATAGCTGTATGTAGGAACCATTCTCACCACGAGGTATTAGTTTCCACTCTTTAAAATATCCTTTTACGATATCTACAGCTTTAGCCATTCCGGGCGAACCTGCGAGTCGTCCCTCCAAGGCCGGGTCTGAAAGTTGCTTTACATAACCGAAAATCTTTTCGGTAGTGATGTTACGATGCATGGCATCAAGGTACATTTCTTCATCAGTCATGGTAGCCGTTCTTCTTTGGGCGGATGAAGACAGGGAGCCCAATGCAAGAATTGCAGATAACAAGAGGAGTCCTTTTTTCATGTTAATATGTTGATTTAAGATTCGGTTCTAAAGATAAAAAGAAAAGATCAGATTCCTGTTTATCTCCTTGTAAAAATCTTAAGTTCATATTTCTTGATATAAATCAAACCGTTGCATCGTGAAAAGTCCGTACCTTTGCACCCCGAAAATCAAGGGTAACAAGTGGACGTAATTCAAGAACCGAGAAGTGTACGAAAGAACCTTGCCAGACTGGCGGTTCCTATTTTCATTGAAACATTGCTGATTATGATGCTGGGCGCGGTAGATACCGTGATGCTGAGTCAGTATTCAGACAATAGTGTGGCTGCCGTCGGGGTGGTCAACCAGCTCATCATGTTTGCTTTCCTGATATTCGAGGTGATTAATATAGGAACTTCCGTACTCTGTTCGCAATATTTGGGAGCAAGAATGCACAAGAATATGGTGCAGGTGGTGGGAGTATCATTGATACTCAATTTGGCGTTCGGTCTGTTTGTCAGTGCCATTTTGCACTATGGAGCCACTTCTCTGCTATCTATGATGGGACTTCGTCCCGAACTGATGGAATATGGAGTGAGTTACATGAAGATAGTAGGGGTATTCGCTTTTTTTCAAGCCATATCTCTGACTATTTCTGCCTCTTTGCGTAGTGCTAACAAAGCGGTTTATCCCATGATGGTAACGGTAGTTGTGAATATTCTGAATATCATCGGTAACTATTCGCTGATTTTCGGTAAGTTCGGCATGCCGGCTTTGGGAGTGGAAGGTGCGGCTATCTCTACAGCATTTGCCCGAGGGGTATCTATGGTGATACTTTTTGTAATTCTTTTCCGCAAGCATATTCCCAGATTTCCGTTATCCTATTTTTGCCCCTTCCCGTTTGTCGAGCTGAAAAACCTGTTGAAAATCGGAGTCCCCTCGGCCGGAGAAAATATGTCCTACAGTTTCTCTCAGGTAGTATTGACCTATTTTATTAATATGTTGGGGAATGAAGCGCTGGCTACCCGTACCTATGTGGTGAATATAGTGATGTTCGTTTATTTGTTTGCTATTGCCATGGCACAAGGCGGAGCCATCTGTATCGGACATCTGGTAGGTGAAAGGAAAATTCATGCAGCCTATCTGTTAGGCAAATATGTGATGCGTATTTCTATTTTGGTTTCTTTGGTTTTATCCTGTATCTGGGCTTTGATGGGGCATACCTTGTTTAGCTGGTTGACAGATAATCCGGAAATTATCCGTCTGGGTACTATTATCCTGTTTATTGATGTGATTTTGGAAGTGGGACGGGCTATTAATATTTATGCGACGAATGCTTTACGTGCAACGGGTGATGTAAATTATCCGTTTTATGTAGGATTTGTTGTTCAGTGGAGTGTTGCCGTAGGTTGTGGTTTCTTGTTCGGCATTCATTGGGGATGGGGATTGGTAGGTATGTGGTGTGCGTTTGTGCTGGATGAAAATCTTCGTGGTATTATCTTTGTACAGCGTTGGAACAGTCTGAAATGGACTAAAAAGGGATTTGTGAAATAAATCTTCATTTTCGCAAACTTTATGCATCTTCAGGCCGTTAAACTCAAGAAAAAGAATTAATTTTGCAGTCTGATAATTATCAAAGAATATAATATGGAGCTCGATTTACTCACGGCAATATCACCTATTGACGGTCGATACAGAGGAAAAGCGGGAGCTTTGGCCTCTTATTTTTCTGAATTTGCACTCATCAAGTACCGTGTGCAGGTAGAAATTGAATACTTTATCACTCTGTGTGAACTACCGTTGCCACAGCTGAAAAGCTTTGATCATGCACGTTTTGATGCATTGCGCGCTATTTATAAGAATTTTTCAGAAGCTGACGCACAGCGTATTAAAGAGATAGAAAGTGTAACAAACCACGATGTAAAGGCTGTAGAATATTTCATCAAAGAAGAATTCGATAAGTTGGGCGGAATGGAGGAATACAAGGAATTCATTCATTTCGGATTGACATCACAGGACATAAACAATACTTCTGTACCTTTGTCTATAAAGGAGGCATTGGAACAAGTGTACTATCCGCAAATTGAAGAGCTGATTGCTCAGTTGACTACATACGCTGAAGAATGGGCAAATATCCCTATGTTGGCAAAAACACATGGGCAGCCTGCTTCTCCTACTCGCCTGGGTAAAGAAATCATGGTTTTCGTTTATCGTCTGAATCGTCAGCTGGCTGTATTGAAAGCTTGTCCTGTCACGGCTAAATTCGGTGGTGCGACGGGTAATTACAATGCACATCATGTAGCTTATCCCGAATATGACTGGAAAGCATTCGGAAATCAGTTCGTGGCAGAGAAGCTGGGGTTGGAACGTGAGGAATATACTACTCAGATTTCTAATTATGATAATCTGGGAGCCATCTTTGATGCCATGAAGCGCATCAATACCATTATGATTGACATGAACCGCGACTTTTGGCAGTACATCTCTATGGAGTACTTCAAACAGAAGATTAAAGCGGGCGAAGTCGGTTCCAGCGCTATGCCGCACAAAGTAAACCCCATCGACTTCGAAAATGCTGAAGGTAATCTAGGTATGGCAAACGCTATTTTGGAGCATCTTTCTTCTAAGTTGCCTGTTTCCCGCTTGCAACGTGACTTGACAGACTCTACTGTGTTGCGTAACGTCGGTGTACCTTTCGGTCACATTGTGATTGCTATCCAAAGTTCGTTGAAAGGTCTGCGTAAACTGTTGCTGAATGAGAAAGCAATCTATGCCGACTTGGATAATTGTTGGAGTGTGGTGGCGGAAGCTATCCAGACTATTTTGCGCCGCGAAGCCTATCCTCATCCGTATGAGGCATTGAAAGCTTTGACCCGTACAAACCAAGCTATCACAGAAGGGGCTATTAAAGAATTCATAGAAACACTAAATGTAAGCGAAGATATTAAAAAGGAACTGCGAGTGATTACACCGCATAATTATACAGGTATTTAAAAAATAGTTAGTTGGATTTTAATCAAAAAAGCCCGAGAGGGCGTTATACATTAATTAATAAACAAAAGGAAAACCATGAGTACAGAAAATGAAAGCAGACAAGAAGGTGCTGCAAACGAAGAAAACCAGAATGTAAGCCGTGATGGTGGTTATAAGTCTTATAACAGAGACAGTAATTACAACAGATACAACAACGACGGCGAACAGCGTCCTTACCGTCCTCGTACGAACAGCTATAATCGCGAAGGTGGCGACCGTCCTTACCGTTCTTCTTATAACAACGGTGACCGTCCTTCCTATAATCGCTATAACAATAATGGTGACCGTCCGCAACGTCCCCGCTTTAATCCTAACAGTGAGGATGGAGGAGAACAACGTTCATACCGTCCTCGTACAAATTATAATCGTGAAGGTGGTGAGCAGCGTCCATATACTCCGCGCCCTCGTTTCAATAATGGTGAGGAAGGTGGTGAACGTCAATACCGTCCCCGTACAAACTATAATCGCGAAGGTGGTGAGCAGCGTCCTTATACTCCGCGTCCCCGCACCGGAGGATATAATCGCGAAGGTGGTGAGCAGCGTCCATATACTCCGCGTCCCCGTTTTAACAGCGGTGAAGGTGGTGAACAGCGTTCTTACACTCCGCGTCCTCGTACCGGCGGTTATAATCAAGGCGGCGACCGTCCTTATCGTCCTCGTACCGGTGGTTATCAAGGTGGTGGATACAATCGTCCCTATCGCCCCCGTACGGCTGATTATAACCCGAATGCAAAGTATAGTCTGAAGAAACAGATTGAATATAAAGATATATTGACCGATCCAAATGAGCCGATTCGTCTGAACAAGTTCTTGGCTAATGCAGGTATATGTTCCCGTCGTGAGGCTGATGAGTTTATTACAGCAGGTGTAGTCAGTGTAAATGGTGAAGTGGTAACCGAATTAGGTACTAAGATCAAGCGTACTGACGAAGTGAAGTTCCATGACGAACCGGTAAGTATTGAACGTAAAACTTATATTTTGTTGAATAAACCGAAGGATTGTGTGACTACTTCTGATGATCCTCAGGAACGTAAGACTGTAATGGATTTTGTGAAAGGTGCTTGTAAGGAGCGTATTTATCCGGTTGGGCGTTTGGATCGTAATACTACCGGTGTATTACTGTTAACTAACGATGGTGATTTGGCTTCCAAGCTGACTCATCCTAAGTATTTGAAGAAGAAGATTTATCATGTATATTGTGATAAGAATGTAACCAAGGCAGATCTTGACCAGATTGCAGCAGGTGTGACATTGGATGATGGAGAGATCCATGCAGATGCCATCAGCTATGCATCGGAAACAGACAAATCACAAGTCGGTATTGAAATCCATTCCGGAAAGAACCGTATTGTGCGTCGTATTTTTGAATCCTTGGGATATAAGGTGATCAAGCTGGACCGCGTTTATTTTGCTGGTCTGACTAAAAAAGGTTTGCGCCGCGGTGACTGGCGTTACCTGACGGAACAAGAAGTGAACATGCTCCGCATGGGCTCATTTGAATAATAAACAATAAAGAGACAAAACAATGGAAAAAATTAGTAGAACAAAGATTGTTGACTTGCTGAAGCGCCGTGATTTTGGTGCGATGGTCAATGTAAAAGGTTGGGTTCGTACCCGCCGCGGTAGCAAACAGGTAAATTTTATCGCCCTGAATGACGGTTCTACAATAAATAATGTGCAGATTGTTGTTGATTTGGCAAACTTTGACGAAGAAATGTTGAAGCAGATCACCACCGGTGCATGTATCAGTGTGAACGGTGAGTTGACCGAATCCATTGGCTCTGGTCAGGCTGCCGAAGTTCAAGCGCGTGGAATCGAAGTATTAGGTACTTGTGATAATACTTATCCGTTACAGAAGAAAGGTCATACGATGGAGTTTCTTCGTGAGATCGCTCATTTGCGTCCCCGTACCAATACATTTGGAGCTGTATTCCGCATCCGCCACAACATGGCTATCGCTATCCATAAGTTCTTCCATGAACGTGGTTTCTTCTATTTTCATACACCTATTATCACAGCATCCGATTGTGAAGGTGCGGGACAGATGTTCCAGGTTACTACCAAGAACCTTTATGATTTGAAGAAAGATGAAAACGGAGCGATTATTTATGATGACGATTTCTTTGGTAAGCAAACCAGTCTGACGGTTTCCGGACAGTTGGAAGGTGAACTGGCTGCTACGGCTTTGGGCGCTATTTATACATTTGGTCCTACATTCCGTGCGGAGAACTCCAATACGCCGCGTCACTTGGCCGAGTTTTGGATGATTGAACCTGAGGTTGCGTTCAATGATATTACTGATAATATGGATTTGGCCGAAGACTTTATTAAATATTGTGTACAGTGGGCGCTTGACAACTGCTATGATGATGTGAAGTTCTTGAACGACATGTTCGATAAGGGATTGATAGAACGTTTGCAGGGCGTGCTGAAGGAGGAATTTGTCCGTCTGCCTTATACGGAAGGTATCAAGATACTGGAGGAAGCTGTAGCAAAAGGTCATAAATTTGAATTCCCGGTATATTGGGGAGTAGACTTAGCCTCTGAACATGAACGTTATTTGGTGGAAGAGCACTTTAAACGTCCTGTAATCCTGACAGACTATCCGAAAGAAATCAAAGCATTCTATATGAAGCAGAATGAGGATGGAAAGACGGTCCGTGCAATGGATGTCTTATTTCCGAAGATTGGCGAGATAATAGGTGGTTCTGAACGTGAGGCTGATTATGACAAACTGATGACCCGTATCCAGGAATTGGAAATTCCGATGAAGGATATGTGGTGGTATCTGGATACCCGCAAGTTTGGTTCATGTCCTCATTCTGGTTTTGGACTTGGTTTTGAACGGTTGTTGCTGTTTGTTACCGGTATGACCAATATTCGTGATGTGATACCTTTCCCACGTACTCCGCGCAATGCTGAATTCTAATTGTAGGAAATAATAATTCAAAAAATCCTGCCCTATAACATAGAGCAGGATTTTTTTTTGTGTTTAACTGTAAAAAAGTTATTTGAAAAGCAGAAAGTTTGAAAAATTTTTCTAATTTTGTTGTATCCACATAACGCAATTTGTTAACTAAATATATACAGCTATGAAACGGAAAAAATTATTCCTACTGATGATAGCATTCTTGCTAATCGGTACTTCGCGTGTAGTGGGACAGGAAAAATCGGATGCAGCCCCTGTCAATTTGAAAGGGATTTGGCAGATGTGCTTTTATGTATCAGGTACTCCTCAGGTGCCGGGTGAGTTGAAACCAAGTAATTCTTTTAAAATTTTGTCTGATGACGGCAAGTTTACCAATATGACCATGATTCCTAATCATGGAGCTATTATTATTGGTTCCGGTACCTATCGGCAGACTGCTCCTAATGCTTATACAGAGCATGTGGAGAAAAATCTGCATCTTCCACAATTGGTAGGTGTGGATAATATTTTGGAATTTGAGATGAAGGGGGGCGATGTCATGGTACTGAAGTTTTTTGTGAAAACGGATAAGGATGGAAATGAAATCAATTCCTGGTATTATGAAACTTGGAAACGGGTGAAAATGCCTCCTGTTTATCCAAAGGATTTGGTCAGATAAGTTTGAATCTTTGTTTATAAACAAAGGATAGTCATTGGGGAGGGGCTGCTCTTTCATTTTTTGAAAGCGTGGTCCCTATCTATATGGTGGGATATGTGTCTTGTTTATATGATTACTTGTTTGGATACTTAAATGAAAGGTGTCTATGTATTAATTGTTTCCAATAAAATGATGTAATGAGTAACTGCTACCTGTTTGCAGGTTGCTTAAATATAAGGTAAAATTCCTGTAATCTCTTCTTGATTTGCACAGAATTTCAAAAAATGTGCTATTATTCATCACTTTTATGTCTTTTCGAGAACAAAAATTGGAAATAATCGTTAACTTTGTCGCCAATAACAGAAATAGAAAAGGAGATTAATGTCTAAACTTTATATAATAGCGGGGTGTAACGGAGCTGGTAAAACGACTGCTTCGTATACGGTATTACCCGAAATTTTAGAGTGCCGTGAATTTGTCAATGCCGATGAAATCGCCAAGGGACTTTCTCCTTTTAACCCCTCAAGTGTAGCAATCGAAGCGGGACGACTGATGCTGAAACGCATCGGAGAACTGTTGTCAGCCGGAGTCAGTTTTTCTGTTGAAACTACATTGTCCACCCGTTCTTATATCAATCTTATCCAGCAGGCACAAAATCAAGGATATAGTGTCAGCCTTATTTATTTTTGGCTGAATTCGCCTGAATTGGCTATAGAGCGAGTGAAACAGCGTGTTGCCAACGGAGGGCATGATGTACCTGCTCCCATTATCCGTCGTCGTTATCGTTCGGGGTTGGAAAACTTTTTCCGTATTTATATGCCTTGCGTGGATTATTGGATGCTTGCGGACAATAGCTGCACACCGCGTGTTATTGTGGCGGACGCCTTCCGTTTGGGAGATGAGGTCCATATCTATAATCAAGAACTTTTTACTAAAATCAGAAGTTATGTCAACTGAAGAAGAATATAAGGAATTAAGTGCGAAGTTGCGTTATGGTTTAGAATTAGCGGAACAGCGGTTGATAGAGGAAACTGCACGGCGCGAAGGGACACTGTGTTATGGTCGTCCCGATGGAAAAGTAGTTCGGATCTCAGCAACTGAACTTTTAAAGCTTCGTCAGTCCGGTGGAAACAATGCGGCATCTGTGGCTGTGTGTACTTGCTCTGAGATGGAGAGTGGCTGGAATCGTTGAAAATAGTATGAATAACTGTATATGTATAGGGAAGAATCAAAATTTCTTCCCTATGTTTTTACTCCGTTATTCAAAGCCTAGATGTGGTTGTATCAGCCTTTTGTATGCAAAAAGCAGGAGGAAAAAATATCTTAATTTGTTTGTCAGTTCAAAGAAAAGCCGTACCTTTGCAAGCCGATTATTATCAAAAGTTTATAAAGAATTAATTCTTAGCGTGTTAATAGTTCTTTGTCCGGGAACGGTTAGAAACGCTGGGAAGAATTGTTTTTTAGTAGTTAACATTTAAAAAAGAATTTAAGAGTGGATACTTTAAGTTACAAGACCATTTCTGCAAACAAAGAAACAGCTCATAAAGAATGGGTTGTTGTCGACGCAACCGATCAGGTCGTAGGCCGTCTCGGTTCGAAAGTTGCGAAACTGTTGAGAGGAAAGTACAAACCAGACTTTACCCCTCATGCTGACTGCGGTGATAATGTTATTATCATTAATGCAGACAAAGTGAAATTTACCGGAAACAAGTGGAACGACAAGGTTTACTTGCGCTATACAGGTTATCCCGGTGGTCAGAGAGAAATGACTCCTGCCCAGTTGATGAAGAAACCTAACGGTGAAGAAAAACTGTTGAAGAGAGTAGTAAAAGGTATGCTTCCTAAAAATCGTCTGGGAGCACAGTTGCTGGGCAATTTGTATGTTTACGCTGGTAGTGAACACAAACATGAAGCTCAGACTCCGAAATCAATTGATATAAACTCACTTAAATAATAAAGAATGGAAGTAGTAAATGCATTAGGCAGACGTAAACGCGCCGTAGCACGCGTGTTCGTAAGCGAAGGTACAGGAAAGATTACTATTAACAAGAGAGACCTTGCACAGTACTTTCCATCAACTATTCTTCAGTATGTAGTAAAACAGCCTTTGAACAAGCTGGAGGCTGCTGAAAAATATGATATCAAAGTAAATCTTTACGGTGGTGGTTTTACAGGTCAGTCACAGGCTTTGCGTCTGGCTATCGCCCGTGCGCTGGTTAAAATCAACCCTGAAGATAAAACAGCTCTTCGTTCAGAAGGCTTCATGACACGTGATTCTCGTTCTGTAGAACGTAAGAAACCGGGTCAGCCCAAAGCACGTCGTAGATTCCAGTTCAGTAAACGTTAATATCCGGTTTTACTTGGAACTGGTTAAGAAGCGTTTAGTATCTAAACCAGCGGGACTCTACTTGGTAGCGGACTACCCGATGGTTGGTTGAGATAAACAAAAAAGAAAGTAAACGATTTAAAGAATAACAAAATGTCTAGAACTAATTTCGATACATTATTGGAAGCCGGTTGCCACTTCGGACACCTTAAGAGAAAGTGGAATCCCTCAATGGCTCCTTATATTTTCATGGAACGCAATGGTATCCATATCATTGACCTCCATAAAACAGTTGCTAAAGTAGATGAAGCTGCTGATGCACTGAAACAAATCGCAAAATCAGGTAAGAAAGTCCTGTTTGTTGCTACTAAGAAACAAGCTAAACAAGTAGTAGCTGAGAAAGCTGCTTCTGTAAATATGCCTTATGTAATCGAGCGTTGGCCGGGTGGTATGTTGACTAACTTCCCGACTATCCGTAAGGCTGTGAAGAAAATGGCTACTATCGATAAGTTGACCAATGATGGTACTTATTCAAACCTTTCTAAGAGAGAAGTTCTGCAAATCTCTCGTCAGCGTGCTAAATTGGAGAAGAACTTAGGCTCTATCGCTGATTTGACTCGTTTGCCGTCAGCACTGTTCGTTATCGATGTGTTGAAAGAAAACATTGCAGTTCGTGAAGCTAACCGTCTGGGTATCCCTGTATTTGCTATCGTTGATACAAATTCAGATCCTTCAAACGTAGACTTCGTGATTCCTGCAAACGATGACGCTACTAAGTCTGTAGAAGTGATCTTGGATGCTTGTTGTGGCGCTATCGCTGAAGGCTTGGAAGAAAGAAAAGCTGAAAAAGTAGATATGGAAGCTGCCGGTGAAAATGCTCCTAAGGGTGCTGGTAAGAAGAAAAATACCAAGGCTCGTATGGATAAAGCCGAAGAAGAAGCTATCAATGCTGCTAAGGCTGCCGCTTTCTTGAAAGAAGACGAAGAAGCTTAATAGTATAAATTGAGAGTTGAGAATTGAAAATTGGGGAAGGGGCAGATTATGCTGTTGATTCTCAATTCTCAATTTTCAATTCTCAATTCTGTTTTAAAGATATTACTAACAATTAAAAAATAAAGGAATATTATGGCTGTAACTATGGCTGAAATAACCAAGCTTCGTAAGATTAGTGGAGCTGGTATGATGGATTGCAAGAACGCCTTGACTGAAGCAAACGGCGATATCGATAAAGCAATGGAAATTATCCGTAAAAAAGGACAGGCTGTTGCTGCAAAACGTTCTGACCGTGAAGCATCTGAAGGTTGTGTGTTGGCAAAAAAGGATGGCGAATTTGCTGCTATCATCGCTTTGAAATGCGAAACCGACTTCGTTGCTAAAAATGCTGATTTCGTAGCGTTGACTCAAGCTATTCTGGATGCTGCTGTTGCCAACAGATGCAAGACTTTGGAAGAAGTAAAGGCTTTGCCTATGGGTAACGGTACTGTACAGGATGCAGTAACAGACCGTAGCGGTATCACTGGTGAAAAAATGGAATTGGATGGCTACAATGTGGTTGAAGGTGCTTATACTTCTATTTATAACCACCAGGGAAATAACCAGCTTTGTACTATTGTTGCCATGAATAAGGAAGCTGAAGCTGCCGCTCACGGAGTTGCTATGCAGATTGCCGCTATGAATCCTATTGCAATTGATGAAGCCGGTGTTCCTGAATCTGTAAAAGAAGCTGAAATACAGGTAGCTATTGATAAGACTAAGAAAGAACAAGTAGACAAGGCTGTTGAAGTTGCCTTGAAGAAGGCTGGTATCAACCCTGCACATGTAGACAGCGAAGAGCACATGGAAAGTAACAAGGCTAAGGGCTGGATTACTGACGAAGATATTGCCAAAGCTAAGGAAATCATTGCTACTGTTTCTGCTGAAAAAGCTGCCAACTTGCCGCAACAGATGATTGAAAACATTGCTAAAGGTCGTCTGGGTAAGTTCTTGAAGGAAGTTTGCTTGCTGAACCAGGAGGATATCATGGATGGTAAGAAGACTGTAAGAGAAGTGTTGAAGGAAGCTGATCCTGAATTGCAGATCGTTGCTTTCAAACGTTTCACTTTACGTGCTGAATAAGATTTCCGCAATTATAGAAGGGGGACTGTGTGACAACAGTCCCTTTCTTTTTTCCGGTTATTTGGTCTGGGTATATCCTTCAGCTTTCAATAACTCGATGACCCGTTGCTTGAACTCTCCTTGGATAAGGATCTCCCCGTCTTTTACTGAACCGCCTACTCCACATTTGCTTTTCAATAATTTACCCAACTCTTTCAGGTCATTTTCTGTTCCGATGAACCCGTTGATTAATGTCACGGTTTTGCCACCCCGTCCTTTTTTTTCTATATTGACACGGAGTTTTTGTTGTTTTTTATCTAATGTCTCAACCGCTTCCTCTTCAACGCTTTCATACTTGAAATCAGGATTTGTGGAATAAACCACATTCAGACGTTCTTTCCAATCGTTATTTTTCATGTGAATTTTGCTTAAATGAATACTCAAAGATAAGACTTTTTTTATACTCTATCCGTCAATGTAACAAATAAAAGTGTACTTTTGCAAATTACCTAATGATAATACCTAAAGAAAAAGATGGATATACGTATGCATAAATTCTCGGATAAAGTGCCTGAGCCGACTTTGCGCAGGCTTCCGTGGTATCTTTCGAATGTGAAACTGATGAAAGAACAGGGAGAAACGTACGTGTCTTCTACCCAAATATCCAAGCAAATCAATGTAGATGCTTCCCAAATAGCGAAAGATCTTTCTTATGTAAATATATCCGGCCGTACACGTGTGGGATATGAGATTGATGCGTTGATAGAGGTGCTGGAGCGTTTCTTGGGATTTACCAAAATGCATAAAGCTTTTTTGTTTGGTGTCGGTAGTTTGGGAGGTGCTTTATTGCGCGACTCGGGGCTGCATCATTTTGGATTAGAGATAGTAGGTGCGTTTGATATTAATCCCGGATTGGTCGGGAAGGAAATAAATGGAATTCCTATTTATCATTCGGATGAATTTGAGATAAAAATGAAATCCTGTGATGTGAATATCGGGGTATTGACTGTGCCTATTAATATAGCACAGGAGATAACAGATAAAATGATAGCGGGTGGTATTAAGGCTGTTTGGAACTTTACACCGTTCCGTATTCGTGTACCGGAAAATATTGTGGTGCAGAATACATCACTTTATGCCCATCTGGCTGTAATGTTTAACAGATTAAATGTAATTCAAGAATAATAATATGAAGATTATAGCCGTAGGAATGAACTACGTTGCACATTGCCACGAGTTACATGCTGATGAAAAATTACCGGAAGAACCGGTTATTTTTATGAAACCGGATTCGGCTCTGCTGAAAGACAGCAAGCCGTTTTTTATTCCTGATTTTTCTCAGCAGGTGGATTATGAGACAGAATTGGTAGTACGTATTAATCGTTTGGGAAAGAATATTGCTCCGCGTTTTGCCAGTCGGTATTATGATGCGGTGACGGTAGGAATAGATTTTACGGCACGTGACCTTCAGCGGCGGTTCCGGGAGGAAGGCAAGCCTTGGGAGCTGTGTAAAGGGTTTGATAGCTCGGCTGCCATAGGTGATTTTGTGCCGGTAGACAGATTTAAGGATATACAGAATTTAAACTTTCATTTGGATATAGATGGAAAAACAGTGCAGAGAGGTAACACTGCAGATATGTTGTTTAAGGTGGATGAGATAATTGCATACGTTAGTCGGTTTTTTACATTAAAGATTGGAGATTTGCTCTATACGGGGACTCCTGTGGGAGTAGGGCCAGTCGGCATAGGACAGCATTTGCAGGGGTATTTGGAAGGTGAGAAATTATTAGATTTTTATGTAAGATGAAAATAAGAGTAGGATTTGGATTTGATGTGCACCAACTGGTAACCGGTCGTGAACTATGGCTTGGAGGAATAAAATTTGAACATGAATTGGGGCTATTGGGACACTCGGATGCCGATGTGTTGATTCATGCCATTTGTGACGCTTTGCTGGGAGCTGCCAATATGCGTGATATAGGTTATCATTTTCCTGATACTGCGGGTGAATTCAAGAATATTGATAGCAAGATTTTATTGGCTGAAACGGTGGACCTGATTGCTGCAAAAGGATATAAAGTAGGTAATGTGGACGCAACGATTTGTGCTGAACGTCCTAAATTGAAAGCGCGGATTCCGGAAATGCAGTTGGTACTTGCTCATTTGATGAGGATTGATGTGGATGATGTTTCCGTAAAGGCTACCACTACAGAGAAACTGGGATTTACGGGCAGGGAGGAGGGCATTTCCGCTTATGCCACTGTATTGATAGAGAAAGCGGAATGATTTGTTGCGCTTTATTGGGAAATATCTTCTGGCAAGATCTTGCTGGAAGATTATAGGATAAGGCCGAATGCTAGTAATACGCCGAATAGCAGCATATTGCGGGAGGTTTCTCCCAATATGCTGTTTAATTCTTTTCCCCTGTTGATTTTTACCATTCTTTGCCATGCCATGAAGTGAGGTAACAGATAAATTTGGGGTAATAATGCAGCCCAAATGTGCCCGGTCGGGATAAACAATAAACAAAGCCATGCGGCAGCCAATCCCAAAAATAAGTATAATTGTTGCCCTGCATTGGCTCCCCAGCGTACTACGATTGTTTTCTTTCCGCTTTTTGCATCCTGATCGCGGTCACGGTAATTATTCACCATCAACAAGGTATCTATAATCAGTCCGCAAGCTAGAGAGGCGAGTGTCACATTCCAAGTCCAGTCACGGCACATCACATAGTAAGTGCAGCCTACCGGTACAAATCCGAAAAAGACAATGACAAGTATGTCTCCCCATCCGTGATAAGCTAGCGGATAAGGTCCTGCTGTATAAAGAAAAGCGAATAAAACACATAAAATTCCTACTGGAATCATTTCAATCCCTCCATAAGCTAATAGGCATAACCCTGCTAAACAAGCTGTTGCTGTGGTCAGGGCGATTCCCTTTCTCATGGCGTTCAGTGTGATCCATCCTTGCGCGCAGGCACGTTCAGGACCCAAACGGTCTTCACGGTCACTGCCTTTCAGATAATCAAAGTAATCATTAATGAAGTTGGCGTCTATCTGCATCAGAAAAGCGAAGGCAAAGCAAAGCAATGCTGGTGTCATTTGGAAGCAGCTGTCTGCATAGGCCAAGGCACATCCCAGTAAAACCGGAGTGGCGGCTCCTGCCAATGTTTTAGGGCGGGCGGCTAGAAGCCATGCTTTTATTGAGTTAACTTGAACAATTTCCATTTCTATTTATAATTAAGGTTGTGCAAAGATAAAACAATTAATTCTGTATCTTTGTCTCCAAATAGAAAGGATTATGAAGAAACAGTTTCTTTTTTTGCTTTTAGCGGTTATTCTTTTGTCTTCTTGCGCCACAGCTACTTTGTCCGAGTTTCCGGGGGTAGGGCGTGTGAAGCAATATGATTTTTATAGTTATGATATTCCACCCGCTTTTGACGGTTTTCGGATAGGGTTTGCTTCGGATTTTCATTATGAGAGTCGCTTTAAGAGGAGTGAATTGAACAGCGCGGTGCGGGCATTAAAGTCAATGCATGCCGATGTCTTGCTGTTGGGTGGAGATTATCGTGGCAAGAAAGGTGGAAATCTGGATACTTTGTTCACCGCCTTGAGCAGAGTTTATACGCCTTACGGAACATTTGCTGTGATGGGAAATCATGATTATGGCTATTGTTATTCCGAAGTGGTGGAGGCCATGCAAAAGAATCATGTGCGGTTGATGGAACATAAAAGCTATAAGCTGATGAAAGATGGTCAGTATATTATAGTGAGCGGTGTACGCAATCCGTTTGATTTAAAAAAGAATGGTGACTCTCCATCCCAGCATTTTCCGGCGGATGATTTTATTATATTGCTCACGCATACTCCCGATTATGCAGAAGATACCGATGTATCGAATGCCAATTTGGTGTTAGCGGGGCATACTCATGGCGGGCAGGTGAGCTTGTTTAAAAAATATTCTCCGGTAAAGCACTCCATTTATGGAAACCGTTTTCTGACTGGTTGGAAAGAGAATAGCAAAGGTACTCCGATTATTATTACCAATGGATTGGGTACTTCGCGCGTTGACGTCCGCTTATTTACTCCCAGCGAAGTTGTTCTGGTAGTCTTGCATCGTGTTGAAAAGCAGAAAGAATAGACTGTTTGTCCGTTAATAACGTACAGGGTGTCCATAATCGGACACCCTTTTTTATGTTTACTTATTGATACTTAGTGGATTAATTTCGTGGCATGTGCTTTGCACTTTATAAAGTGAAGCGACTCAAGAAAAAAAACGGATCATGTTGCAACGTTTTGAGAGTCATTTGCGTCTTATAAATAAAGACACAAATAAACACGAATTATAAACATTAAAAATAAGACATTATGAAAACTACAATGCTCACTAAAGCCATGATGGCAGTTCTTTTTGCAATGACAAGTGTATTAACATTGAATGCGGCCAAGCCTGTGAAGATTACAAATGAAGAGGTGGAAAATGGTCGGGTGTCGGCTAAGGTCGTTTATGAACAGGAAGGTACTTTCCTGACTCCGGAGTATCGTTTTGAGTTCAGATACAACGATAAGGGACAAATCATAGAGAAGAAAAGTATGAAATGGAATGGCACGGATTGGATAAATTATTATTGTATGGAAGTTACGTACACAGACACAGAAGCGCATATTGATTATTCTTTGTGGAATAAAAATAAAAAAGCGTTTGTCCCTACGCAGAAATATGTATATACGTTAGATGAAGCTGGGAAGTTTTTGGCGTGGCACTCATATAAAAAGGATACGACAGGCTGGGAGTTGGACGGATTGATAAATAGTAAGGTACTGCTGGCAAAGCGTTAATGGAGTGCGTCCTTTGAATTTTAGATTAAATAATTGATGTGTTTTTCCCCGGGGAATTTGGATTGTATCCTCCCGGGGATTTTTATTTTTTCAGTCGTTCATATACTGCCGGATGCAGGAAATATCGTATATCTCGTCCTTCCGCCAGTGCCTGTCTGATAAAAGTAGAACTGACTTCCAATAACGGAGTATCGGCTAATTGCACGGAAGGAGGAAGGGTTGTTGGATCAATAGTGAAATTCGGACGGGGATAGATCATTACATGATGATTCTTTAAAATCTCCTCTGCTTTGTACCAACGGGGGAATAGAAGCCAGTTGTCCGCCCCAATGATAAGGGTGAATTCCCGGTTGGGATAGGCTTTGTGTAAAGCATCCAATGTGTGTATAGTATAGGAAGGACGAGGCAGGTGGAATTCGAAGTCGGAAGCCCGGAATTTGGGATAATCCGCAATGGCCAGTTTTACCAGTTCCAATCGCAGATTATCATCCCATAAATCCGTTTGTTGCTTTAATGGATTGTGAGGAGAGACGAGAAACCATATTTCATCCAGTCCGTTATATTCACATAAATAATTGGCAAGTGCCAGATGGCCCATGTGGATAGGATTGAATGAGCCGCCGAAAATACCAGTCTTTATCTTACTCTTTTCCATTTATTGTAATTCCATACTTGTCCTACAGTGACAATACCCATTGCTATGGCAATAATGTATTGTTCCATTGCCATTGCAATGATGCCTACAGCCAAAGCTATAAAACCAATGAGGATACAAAGTATCGACATTCTTTGGGCCAGTTTTTTCGGATCTTTGATCATCGTCTTATTGTTCAATAAAGTTTCTAATAACTTTCAGTGCTTCCGCCTTTGCCTTCTCCAAATCGTCATTTACTATCACGGTATCGAATTTATCGGCGAACCCCAATTCGAATTCTGCTTTTGCGATTCGGCTTTCAATCACTTCGGGGGCATCAGTACCACGGCCTTGCAGGCGTTTACGGAGTTCTTCTACACTGGGTGGTTGAATGAAAACAGACAATGCGCGGCTGCCATAATATTTTTTGATATTACATCCGCCTACCACATCTACGTCAAAAATCACATTTTGTCCGGCTTCCAATTGTTTTTCCACTTGTGCTTTCAAGGTTCCGTAGAAACGGTTTTCGTATACTTCTTCGTATTCCAGAAACTCATTATTGGCAATGCGTTGTCTGAATTCCTCAGGAGATAGGAAGAAATATTCCACACCATGCCGTTCTTTTCCGCGAGGAGGGCGGCTGGTGGCAGAAATAGAGAAAGACAGGTTCAGGTTTTGTGTCAGCAGATAGTTGATAATGGTTGATTTGCCTGAACCCGAGGGGGCTGAAAAAATGATAAGTTTTCCTGTTGCCATATCTTGATTCTTTGCTTATGAGAATGGTGTCCGGTATGTGAACCGGTTACATTACATTTAACACCTGTTCTTTGATTTGTTCCAGTTCGTCCTTCATCTGCACTACGATGTTTTGCATTTCGGCATGATTGGATTTGCTGCCGGTCGTATTGATTTCGCGTCCCATTTCCTGTGCTATGAAACCAAGTTTTTTTCCTTGTCCATGACCGCCTGCCATGGTTTCACGGAAATATCTCAAGTGATTGCTCAGTCGTTGTTTCTCTTCGTTAATATCTAATTTTTCAATGTAATAAATCAATTCTTGCTCCAGGCGGTTTTTATCATAATCCACACTGATGGTCTTTTCCAAAGCATCTGTAATGCGTTCACGTATCTTGGCTACACGCTCTGTTTCGTAGGGTTCGATGGACTTTAACAAACGCTCGATGTTGTCAATCTTTTCGTTGAATTTCTTTTCCAAGGCGGTTCCTTCCTGTTTGCGGAAATCTACCAAATGGTTGATGGCCTCTTCCACTACCCGGCGGACTACCTCCCATTCGTCTTCCGAAAGTTCTTGTACATCGGCTTTGGTCAGTACGTCAGGCATTCGTAGAAGGGTTGCAAACCAATCTTCGGGCATTGGTATATGGGTCATTTCGGAAATAGATTTTATCTGATTGTAGTAGTTTTCTACAAGGGCGGCGTTAATGGGAGTGGCTGTATCCGAAACGTCTTTCTCTATCCACAGGCTGAAATCAACTTTACCGCGTTCCAATGATTTGGAAATCATATTGCGGATTTCCATTTCTTTTTCACGGTATAAAGGAGCGATCCGTGTAGACAAGTCCATTGCTTTACTATTTAAAGACTTGATCTCTACGTTAATTTTTTTTTTCTCCGAATATAGCGGTTGCTTTACCGTATCCGGTCATTGACTGTATCATAACTAATATGTTTTTTTGCAAAAGTAATCTTTTTATGGAAATGAAGTATAAATAAAAGTGTATATTTGCAGATTATATTATATAAGTAGAGCATTATGTCGTGTATTTTGCATATTGAAACTTCAACAGAGGCCTGCTCTGTTGCCGTCAGTGAGGATGGATTGGCGGTGTTCTCCAAAGAGGATTTGAAAGGACCTTCACACGCCGTGCAGCTGGGCGTATTTGTAGATGAGGCTTTATCTTTTGTCGACAGTCATGGTATGCCGTTGGATGCAGTGGCTGTGAGTTGCGGGCCCGGCTCGTACACAGGGCTGCGTATTGGTGTTTCTATGGCGAAGGGTATTTGCTATGGACGTAATTTGCCACTTATCGGTCTGCCGACATTGGAGGTGTTGTGTGTGCCGGTGTTGTTACATCATGATTTGCCTGAGGATGCCTTGCTCTGTCCTATGATAGACGCACGTCGCATGGAAGTCTATGCAGCTGTTTATGACCGCGCATTGGGCGTGAAAAGGGAAATTGCCGCCGATATTGTTGATGAGCATTCCTATTTGGAGTTCTGAATGAACATCCGGTCTATTTTTTTTGGTAACGGTGCAGCCAAATGCCGTGGGCAGATTACTCATCCCAATGCTCATTTTATTGATGACATCCGTCCGTTAGGTAAATGGATGTTCCCATTGGCAGAAAAGGAAATGGTAAGGCAGAACTTTAAGGATGTGGCTTATTTTGAGCCTTTCTATTTGAAAGAGTTTGTAGCTTCCAAACCCAAAAAACTTTTGTAACAGCCGATGAACAAATCAGTGCATAAATCATAAATTTTAAATATATATGGAGTATAATACTCAACAACGAACTTTACCCCTTCCTGAATATGGCAGAAGTGTGCAGAACATGGTAGACCACGCCTTGACCATCGAGGACAGAGCTGAGCGCCAACGTTGTGCGAACACGATTATCAACATTATGGGCGGTATGTTTCCGCATTTGCGGGATGTGCCCGATTTCAAACATAAATTATGGGATCATCTGGCTATTATGGCCGATTTCAAGCTGGATATCGATTATCCGTATGAAATTGTGAAGAAAGAAAGCCTGGAGGTGAAACCCGATATGTTGCCTTATCCGCATAATGGAATCCGTTACCGTCATTATGGACGTATTTTGGAGAACATGATTAAAAAGGCAGTGGACTATCCGGAAGGTGAGGAGAAGAAGCAGCTGATCAGCCTGATTGCAAACCACATGAAGAAATGTTTCCTGAACTGGAACAAAGACGGGGTGGAGGATCAGAAAATCTTGGATGATCTTCGCGATTACTCTAAGGGAATGATTAATCTGACCCCTGAAGACCTGCATTTGAATGAACAGCAACGTGTTTATGTTCCACGCAGGCCGCAACAGAACAACAATCAGCGCAGACCGCAACAAAACAACAATCAAAGAAAGAAATATTAATTCCTAAAAAATGATACCATGGCTTCGTTTGTAATTGAAGGAGGACATAAATTGCACGGCGAAATACACCCGCAAGGTGCTAAAAATGAAGTGTTACAGATTCTTTGTGCCACTCTGCTGACCTCGGAAGAAGTGACCGTAACTAATATTCCGGACATTCTGGATGTGAACAATCTGATTCAGTTGTTACGTGATATGGGTGTCAAGGTATCAAAAACAGGGATTGATTCGTATACATTTAAGGCTGACACTGTGGATTTGAACTACTTGGAGAGTGATGAATTCTTAAAGAAATGTTCCAGTCTGCGTGGATCAGTCATGTTGGTTGGTCCGTTGGTTGCCCGTTTTGGAAAGGCTTTGATTTCAAAGCCGGGCGGTGACAAGATTGGCCGTCGGCGTTTGGACACTCACTTTATCGGTATTCAGAAGTTGGGAGCCTGTTTTAATTATGATGAGGAACGAAGTGTTTTCAGTATTTGCGCAAAGCATTTGGAAGGTACTTATATGTTGCTGGATGAAGCTTCGGTTACCGGTACGGCTAATATTGTGATGGCTTCTGTCCTGGCGAAGGGCAAAACGACCATTTACAACGCAGCTTGTGAACCTTATCTGCAACAACTTTGTCGTATGTTGAACCGCATGGGGGCGAAGATTTCCGGTATTGCATCTAATTTGCTGACTATTGAAGGAGTGGAAAGTCTGCATGGCTGTACGCATCGGGTGTTGCCTGATATGATTGAAGTAGGTAGTTTTATCGGAATGGCAGCTATGACAGGAAGTGAGCTTACCATTAAGAATGTATCGCATGAAAATTTGGGCATTATTCCAGAAAGTTTCCGTCGTTTAGGTATCAGAGTGGAACAGCGGGGGGATGATCTATTTATCCCCGAGCAGGAACATTATCAGATAGAATCGTTTATTGATGGCTCTATTATGACCATAGCAGATGCTCCCTGGCCGGGGTTGACTCCCGACTTGCTCAGTGTGGTACTGGTGGTGGCTACACAGGCGAAAGGCAGCGTACTGATTCATCAGAAAATGTTTGAAAGCCGCCTGTTCTTTGTGGACAAACTGATAGATATGGGAGCACAGATTATATTATGTGACCCTCACCGTGCCGTTGTGATAGGGCATGACCGTAATTTCCAGCTTCGCGCCGGAAATATGATTTCACCCGATATCCGTGCCGGTATCGCTTTGCTGATAGCGGCAATGAGTGCCGACGGTATAAGCCGCATACACAATATAGAGCAGATAGACCGGGGATATCAGAATATAGACCAGCGTTTGAATGCGCTTGGCGCACGTATTACTAGAATTTAGAGAAATCAATCATGATTAAGAAAGATGAAGTTTTCAAGATTGGTATATTCAACAAACCGCATGGAGTAAAAGGAGAAATCTCATTCACTTTTACGGATGATATTTTTGACCGTGTGGAATGTGAGTATCTGGTCTGTTTGTTAGACGGTATATTCGTGCCTTTCTTTATTGAAGAGTATCGTTTTCGTTCAGATACCACTGCTTTAGTCAAACTGGAAGGGGTGGATACCTCGGAAAAGGCCCGTATGTTTACGAATGTAGAGGTCTATTTCCCGAAGAAATATGTCGGTGAGGAGGAAGATTCGGATGATATACCTACCTGGAACTATTTTATTGGCTTTAAGGTGGAAGATGTGAATCATGGTGAGTTGGGCGAGATTGTGGCGGTGGATGACAGTACGATGAATGTCCTTTTTGCCATTGAGAAAGGTGGCGAGGAACTTTTGCTGCCTGCCCACGAGGAATTTATCATCAAATTGGATAAGAAAAAGCGTTTGCTGACGGTCGAAGTACCTGATGGCTTGATATAAATATAGAAGGTGCGCACGATGAAGAAAAAAGGAAGGAAAGCATTTTGGCATAATTTCAAGTTTAAGTATAAACTGACCATTACCAATGAAAATACGTTGGAGGAGATTGTGGGACTGCACGTTTCCAAACTCAATGGTGTGTCTGTATTGCTGTCTGCCGTAACGGTAATTTTCCTGATTTCGGCAACTATCATTGTTTTTACTCCTTTACGTAACTATTTGCCGGGATATATGAACAGTGAGGTACGTGCGCAGGTGGTGACCAATGCCTTGCGGGCCGATTCGTTACAACAAGTGGTGACGAGGCAGAATATGTATATCATGAACATTCAGGATATATTTAGCGGGAAAGTAAAAGCTGATACAGTCCAATCTATCGACTCTCTGACCATTCTTCGTTCTGATTCTTTGATGGAACGTACCAGGCAGGAAGAAGAGTTTCGCAAGCAATATGAAGAATCGGAACGATATAATCTGACGGCTGTTGATGATAATAATGCCGCTTCCGGATTGATATTCTATCGTCCTACACGGGGCATGATGTCATCTAATTTTGACTTGGAGAACAGGCATTACGGTGTGGACATTGCCGCTAATCCAAATGAAAGTGTGTTGGCAACATTGGATGGGACAGTGATTTTGTCTACTTATACGGCAGAAACCGGTTATGTTATTCAGATACAGCATGGACAGGATTTTGTGTCGGTGTATAAACATTGTGGTTCGTTATTAAAGAAAGAAGGAGATCCGGTGAAAGGTGGTGAAGCTATTGCATTGGTAGGAAATACCGGTGAAAAAACTACCGGACCGCATCTGCATTTCGAATTATGGCATAAGGGACGTGCGATTGATCCCTCAAAATACATTGTATTTTAACAACATTATGAAAAAACAAATAGCGATATTAGGTTCTACCGGCTCTATCGGTACACAAGCTTTACAGGTAATAGAGGAACATCCAGATTTATATGAGGTCTATGCGTTGACAGCCAATAACAGGGTCGATTTATTGGTAGAACAAGCCCGTAAGTTCATGCCCGAGGCGGTAGTGATAGCCAATGAGGAAAAATACCTTCAATTGAAAGAGGCGCTGAGTGATCTGCCTGTCAAAGTATATGCAGGAGCGGATGCGCTCTCTCAAATTGTGGAATCACAACCTATTGACATTGTACTGGCTTCTATGGTAGGGTATGCCGGATTGCGTCCTACTATAAATGCGATAAAGGCAGGTAAAGCTATTGCTTTGGCTAATAAAGAAACACTGGTTGTAGCCGGGGAGTTGATTAATGCACTGGCAAATCAGTACCATATACCTGTACTTCCCGTGGATTCGGAGCATTCGGCTATCTTCCAGTGTCTGGAAATAAATAACCGGTTGGAGAAAGTGATCTTGACAGCTTCAGGAGGGCCGTTCCGTACTTATACCATGGAGCAGTTGCAAACAGTGACCAAAGCACAAGCTTTGAAGCATCCCAATTGGGAGATGGGAGCGAAGATAACCATTGATTCGGCTTCCATGATGAACAAAGGGTTTGAAGTGATTGAGGCTAAATGGTTATTCGGAATGCGTCCGGAGCAAATTGAAGTGGTAGTTCATCCACAATCTGTCATTCATTCTATGGTGCAGTTTGAGGATGGGGCCGTGAAAGCACAGTTGGGCATGCCCGATATGCGTTTGCCTATTCAATATGCTTTTTCGTATCCGGAGCGCGTGAAATCTTCTTTCGAGCGGTTGGATTTTGCCCGTATAACAGACCTGACTTTTGAACAGCCTGATACCAAACGTTTTCGTAATTTGGCATTGGCATACGAGGCTTTGTATCGGGCCGGAAATATGCCCTGTATAGTGAATGCAGCTAATGAAGTGGTGGTGGATGCTTTCCTGAAAGACAAAATATCTTTCCTGGGTATGAGTGATGTCATAGAACAGACTATGGGTAAAGTTGCTTATATCAAGGAACCGACTTATGAAGACTATGTGGATACTGATGCTGAGGCGCGTCGGGTAGCGTTGTCCCTTTTGTCATCTTAAATGGTAGTTGGCAGAGAATTATGTTAATTATAAATTATAAAATAGTAAATAGTTAGATGGAAACATTTTTGATTCGTGCTCTTCAATTGATAATGAGCCTTTCATTATTGGTCATTATTCATGAGGGAGGACATTTTCTTTTTCACGTCTTTTTAAAGTAAGAGTAGAGAAGTTCTACATATTTTTTGATCCGTGGTTTTCTTTGTTCAAATTCAAACCGAAGAACAGTGATACGGAATATGGTATTGGCTGGGTGCCTTTGGGGGGGATATGTGAAAATTTCGGGTATGATAGACGAGTCTATGGATACCGAGCAGATGAAACAGCCTGCTAAGCCATGGGAATTTCGTTCAAAACCGGCCTGGCAGCGTCTGCTTATCATGGTGGGTGGTGTCTTGATGAATTTCTTGCTGGCTATCTTCATCTATTCCATGATTTTATTCCATTGGGGAGATTCTTTTGTATCGCTGCAAGACATGACTCATGGTATGAAATTTAATGAGCGTGCCCGGGAAATAGGTTTCCGTGACGGTGATATTCTTCTTCGTGCAGATGAAAAACCATTGGAGCGTTTCGGGGTGGATATGCTTCGTGATATTGCTGAGGCACGTACAGTGACTGTATTGCGCGACGGAAAGGAAGCCGAAGTATATATGCCTGAGATCAGCTTGTTGGATATAGCAAAGGATGATCCGATGTTTGTTACGGCGTTAGTTCCTAATGTCGTTGACTCGGTGATACCGGGCGGTGGCTTGGATAAGGCCGGTATACAGAAGGGAGATAGTCTGGTCGCGGTCAACGGTGAAATGTTGAACTCATGGAATGCATTGGTGGAAAAACTGGATAATATGCAGGCTGATGCGGAAGCTACAGGAGATAAAGATGCTTCTCTACAAATGGTATATTCGCGTAACGGACTGCGTGACACCGTGACGGTGCGTACAGACTCTTTGTTTAGAGTGGGTGCAACATTCTCTTCATTGGCTGATTATAAAGAAACAACCCGTGAATTTGGTTTCTTTGAATCTTTTCCTGCCGGGGTGCAATTGGGGGTAAATACGTTGAAGGGATATGTGAACGATATGAAATATGTGTTCACTAAGAAGGAGCCAAGAGCGTAGGTGGTTTTGGAACGATAGGAAGTATTTTTCCGAAAGTATGGGATTGGCATCGCTTTTGGGAAATGACTGCTTTTCTGTCAATCATCCTTGCGTTTATGAATATTCTGCCTATTCCGGCATTGGATGGCGGACATGTATTATTCCTGCTTTATGAAATCATTGCCCGTCGTAAGCCGAGTGACAAATTTATGGAATATGCGCAGATGGTAGGCATGTTCCTATTGTTTGCCTTGCTCATTTGGGCGAACTTTAATGATATCATGCGATTCTTGTTCTAGGTCTGCATGACAGAAAAGGACACGGCATTTTTATAACAATGCCGATAGGCACGGATTTCCGCAAAGATTGAATCAATCATCTTTGCGGAAATCTGCGTTTTTTATATTGTTTTTCTCCCGTGGTGAAAAAAAGACATAAAAAAAGAGCGAAAGTTTTTATCAAACCCGCTCACATCCTGAAGAACCCCCCTCCATTATGGGGTTCTTTTCATCTTTCTCGTCTCAGTTGTGTTATCCTCTCTCTTGTACCTAAAAAAACAACTCTTTTAATACCTATAAAACTAATCTCCTGAAAACTTTCTTTTTCTAATTACCTTAAATCTTACTACTAATACCTTTCTAAATCAATCTTTCTTTACCTAAATCTAATACCTTAAATTAAAATCTTTACCTTAATACTTAATACCTAATTTTGTTCTTTTCTTTATTAACTTAATATTTGGTTTCACAACCACATTGCAAAGGTACGGCTTTTCTTGATATTAGCAAGTAAATATATGCTGAAAAACATAAAAAAAGGTGAATTCATGATATATATCAAGAAAACACCCCTTTTTTATTTCTTTTAGCGTTATCGCACACGGATGATGCGTTGATTACTGCTGCCCCGAAATTCCAAGTAAGGAGAGTACAAATCCGGCTCAAATCGTCCGTCTACTATAACATCCACATAATCCAGTATCGGTTTTAACATTTCATCGTTTTGTATCTGTTCAAATGTATATCCAGTATAACACCAGATGTTTTGTCCGGTAGCTTCTTTGATCTGTTTGACCAGAGCCAGGAATTCTTGGGGATGATAAAGTGGATCTCCACCGGAAAAGGTGATTCCGTCCAATAATGGATTGGCATTTATTTCGCAGATCATTTTTTCTATTTTTTCCGGTGTGAGCGGAGTGCCTGCCGATGGATTCCAGGATTCGGGATTCTGGCAACCGCGACAATGGTGACGGCATCCGGCCAGATAGATGGAATAGCGGATGCCTTCACCGTCGACTATTGTTTCAGGATAGGTAAATAACAAGTTCATGCTGATTATCCATGCTTTACCCGGTCACGTTCTTCAGCACGCTTGGCTGAATTCCAAGTGCTGAGGTCGCCTGTCAAATACCCGGTAATGCGACGCATTCGCATTATATTCTCGCTCTGGCAAACAGGGCACTTGTCGTAAATGACTCCTTTGTAACCGCAAGCCTGACAAGTATCAACAGGATGGTTGATGGAACCGTATCCAATGCCTTCGTCATGCATTACTTTTACAATCTTGGCTATGGCTTTTACATTTTTCTGAGCTTCTCCGTCCAGTTCCACGTAAGTGATATGCCCTCCGCGGGTAATGGCGTGGAAAGGAGCTTCCCGTTTTATCTTCTCGGTGATGGTGATGGGTTCTTTTACATCTACGTGGAAAGAGTTTACATAATAGTCATTGTCCGTCACGCCGGGAATGATGCCGTATTTGCGGCGGTCCATACGGGTGAAGCGTCCGGAAAGTCCTTCGGCAGGAGTGGCAAGTACGGAGAAATTCAACTGATATTTCTGTTTGTATTCGTCTGCCACTTTATTCATTTCCGTAACGGCTTCGAATAATGTATCCCATGCTTTCTGGCTATGTGCGTGACCTTCTCCATAAAGAGCCATCATGGCATTGTGTCCGCCGATAAAGCCTATCCCTAATGTGCCTTGACGCAATACATCCCCCACCTGGTCGTTGGGCGAAAGTTTTCCTCCGCCTTTCCACACATCATTCCCCATCATGAAAGGGAACTGGCGTGCCAAGGCTGTACGTTGATACTGGTAGCGTGCATACAATTGTTCGGCAATCAGTTCGGACAAAGCATGTACACTTTCCATGAATATTTCTTTTGCTTTTCTTTCTATGGCCTCTTTCTTGCCTGACTCTTCCAGACTTTCTGCCTTGATGCGTGCTTCGATGGCCAGCCGGGGCATATTCATGGTGGTGAATGACAGGTTGCCACGTCCTAATGAACTTTTTTCACCTGCTATATTTTCGTATACGCGGGTACGGCATCCCATAGTTGCCAGTTCATAGCGGTAACGTTTAGGGTCCTTGATATCCCATTTCTCATTTTTGTTATAAGGAGTATCCAAAAACATAAAATTAGGGAACAAGGCTTTTGCGGTGGTACGGCAGGCTTTCAGAAACAAGTCGAAATTGGGAGCTTGGAATTCCATTTTGCCTTCCAGTGCCGCTTCGAAGTTTTCCATGGCTTTCTTATAGTCCTCTTCGGAATAAGATACTCCGTCTTTAACCTTGAATATCTGTATGGGGAAGACCGGTACTTCGCCACGGGTACCCAGGCCTTCGATGGTAGCTTTCAGCAGTTCCTCTATGACCATGCGGCCTTCGGGAGAAGTGTCTGTTCCATAATTGATGGAACTGAATACGACTTGGTTTCCCCTCGCGAATGCATGGTGTTCAGGTTGTGGATGAATCCTTCCATGGCCTGATGTGTATCTTTGCGCGTCATGGCGTATGCTTTCTCTTCAATTTTCTTGAGAGCCTCTGTTCCGGGTTCTTTTCCCTCTACTTCTATATAAAACTCGGTTAAAGTTTTCAGATGTTTGCGAAATGTCTTCCGTACCCCTTCCGCCATAAAGAAGTCGAAGGCGGGAATAGCCTGTCCGCCGTGTTGCTCGTTCTGGTTTGTCTGGAATATGATGGTGGCCAGAGTGGCATAACTTTGAATGGACTGTGGAGTACGGATACTTCCGTTTTTAGTGCGGAAGCCGCGTTCGAACAAGTCATCCAGGTCATATTGGATACAAGTGGTAGTCTTGGTGGGATAGTAATCCAAATCATGTATATGTATGTCGCCCAACTGATGCGCTTCGGCATATTTTTTAGGCAACAAGTATTTATAGGTATAGTCTTTAGTAACTTCCGAGGCAAAAGTCATCATCTGTCCGGCGGGAGTATGGCTGGACATGTTGGCATTACTCAGGTTGACATCATTTTTGTCGATGGCTACAATGCCGTCCATGATGTGCTTCATTTGCGTTTTACGGTCGCGTTCCGTATTCCGCCATTCGCGATAAATAATATATTTCTTGGCCACTTCGGGACGTACTTTCATCAGTTCCTTTTCTACCAGATCCTGAATCTCTTCCACACTGATGGTTGGAGATACGAAATTGCTGATAACCCGCATGGTAATTTCAGCAATCAGTTTGTCTTCATTGTCAATTCCGGAGGCATGGAATGCCTTGCCGATTGCATTTTTAATTTTACTGATGGAAAAGTCTTCCCGCTTTCCATCACGCTTAATAATACAAATCTCAGCGTAATTCATTGTTTGAAAAATTAATTGTTAATTTAAAAAACTTGGCTGTCCTTCCAGGCAGGTTTTCTGACTTATCTCTCCCTTAAAACGCCTTCCCGCAAATGGTTTTGTAGTGGCATATTGTTTCAGTTCTACGAGAATTACAGCAGCGGGTACTGTTGCTGATTTTCACGGCATTCCCTCTTGGAAGTGGTTAACTTCACCTTGTCGGACAGCTGCAAAGGTATAACATTTTGGGAAACTTTCTATTTAAAAAATGGATAAAAGTTTTCCAAAACGGATAACTTATTGAAGATGGGAAGGTTATAAAATGTACCACAATGCCATCATATGGCAGACCGTTCCTCCTAATACGAACAGATGGAAAACAGAGTGCATATAGGGCAATTTGGGGAAGGAATAAAAGACAGCTCCGGTGATGTAAGACACTCCTTCACCGATTAACCAATAAATAAAAGCGGGAGGCACATGTTGGCAGAGCGGCTTGAAACCTACAAAAATGCTGCATCCCATGGCTATATAGCAAATTGTTTCCAGGTTGCTATGTTCTTTCAGGTTACAAAAACATAGAATGATCCCGGCGAGGGCGCATAGCCATACGAAACTAAGAATTCCCCATCCCCAATAATCTGCTTCCCGCAAGGCTATCAGCATGATGGGGGAATAGCTGCCTGCGATATGCAGATAAATCGAAGCATGATCGAATTTGCGCAACACTTCGCGGTGAGGAGATGGTTTGCTGGCATGATACCAGGTGGAGCTGATATAGGAAGACAGCATACCGAATAGGTAGAGCCACATGCCGCCTGTTGCCCACGGATTGCCACTTTTCATGGCAGTAAGCAACAGATAACCGCCGCCGGCGATACCTATCAGGATACCAACGCCATGTGACAAGGTATTGGCCCACTCTTCTCCTTTGGTATAGTGTATGGTCAATTTCTTATAAGTTTTTGGGTGTTAATCCCATGCTTTTTGCTTTCTTCAACATGTGTTCTAAAGCAGCATCATGTTCATTAGGGATGATTCCATCCAGTATGGCATCCTTGATAGAACTTTTCAGACTGCCTATTTCACGGCAGGGCTGCAGGTCGAATATCCGCATAATTTCTTCTCCGTCTACCGGAGGTTGGAAATTGCGTATCCGGTCTTTTTCTTCCAGGTCTTTCAGTTTCTGGCGTACCAGTTTGAAGTTATCCAGGAATTTTTGTTTTCGTGCTTCATTTTTTGAAGTGATGTCCGCTTCGCACAGCATCATCAAGTCGTCAATATCATCTCCGGCTTCAAAAAGCAGACGTCGCACGGCGGAGTCGGTTACTACATCATCTGCGATAACAATGGGGCGCATGTGCAGGCTGACCAACTTTTGGACATATTTCATCTTCTCATTCATGGGCAGTTTCATCTTGCGGAAGAGATCCGGAACCATTTTCTCACCGATAAAGTTATGATTATGGAAAGTCCATCCTATACGTGGCTCCCAGCGTTTGGTACGTGGCTTGCCTATATCATGCAACAGCGTAGCCCAACGCAGCCATAGGTTGTCGGTATGTTTGGAAATATTGTCCACAACTTCCAGGGTATGATAGAAGTTGTCTTTATGGGCACGCCCGTTCCGGGTTTCCACTCCTTGCAGCGCCACCAGTTCGGGAAAAATCAAAGGCAGCAGTCCGCAGCGGTCCAGTTCTATAAAGCCTTTGGACGGTATGGGGGCGAGCAGGATCTTGTTCAACTCGTCGGCGATGCGCTCTTTGGAGATAATATGAATGCGTTCCTTGTTGCGTGACAGTGCTTCGAAAGTGGTGTCGTCAATATAGAAGTTCAGTTGTGTGGCAAACCGGACACAACGCATCATGCGGAGCGGATCGTCACTGAAAGTGATGTCCGGGTCCAGCGGTGTACGGATAGTTCTCTCTTTCAAATCGTCCAGCCCGTTAAAAGGATCTACCAGTTCACCGAAACGTGCTTTGTTCAGGCACACTGCCATGGCATTGATCGTGAAATCGCGCCGGTTTTGGTCATCCTCCAGGGTGCCGTCCTCTACTACAGGCTTGCGGCTGTCATGGCTGTACGACTCTTTACGGGCACCGACAAATTCCACTTCCGTGTCATGGTATTTAACTTGTGCCGTGCCGAAATTCTTAAAAACAGAAACGTGTGCTCCGCGTCCCAGCTTCCTGCCGAAGGCCTGTGCCATTTCAATTCCGCTCCCTACTACGACTACATCTATATCCTTTGAGGGACGCTTCAGGAATATATCTCGTACATAACCTCCTACAACGTAACATTCCAATCCCAGTTCGTCTGCCGTTTCGGAGATTAACTTGAATATCTTATTATTAAAGTGTTCTTTTAGTTCCATATTCATCTTAAAGAGGGGCAAATTTACGATTTTTTGCGCAGGATAAGGAGAAATCACGCAATTAAATTGTATTTTTGCCTGCATATAAAACGATCAAGTACATGAAAAAGATAGGATTAGTAGCATTATTTGCCTTGTTGCTGGCCGGTTGTGATGATGGCGGCGAGAAGAAAGCGCAAGAAAATTTGCGTAAGGCCGAAGCGGCTTTGGAAAAAGAGAACTTTAATGAGGCCAAATTGCAGATAGACAGTATCCGCATCCTTTATCCGAAAGCGTTTGAAGCCAGAAAACAGGGAGTCAAGCTGATGCAGCAGGTGGATTTGAAAGAACAGCGGAAAAGTCTGATTTACCTGGATAGCATGATGGTGGTGAAACAAGCTCAGCTGGATTCCGTCAAGGGTAATTTTGTTCTTGAGAAAGATACTGCATATCAGGAGGTGGGTAACTATTTTTATCCCACCCAGACGGTAGAAAAGAATATAGGCCGTTCATTCTTGCGCGGACAGGTGAACGAGCAGGGGGAAATGTCCCTTACCTCTATTTATTGTGCTGGCGGCACGTTGCATCACACGGCGGTGAAAGTGAGTGTGGGGGATACCTTTGCCGAAACTCCCGCCTCGAAAGACAGCTATGAAACCACTGACTTGGGCCGTGCAATCGAGAAGGCCGATTACAAGATGGGGGAAGACGGCGGCGTTATCGCTTTTATTGTAGCGAACAAAGATAAGAATATCCAACTTCAGTTTATCGGAGACCGTACTTATAAAACGGCTATGCAACCCAATGACCGTAAGGCGATTGCAGAATTGACGGAGTTGGCGCGCATCCTGTCCGGCATGGAACAAATCCGTAAAGATAAGAAAGAAGCGAACTTGAAAATAGAGTTTGTAACCCGCAAAATGCAGGAACAGGAGGAAGAGAAGTGATGTGGATGGGAACACAAACAATGCGGATCCTGAAGAGAATCTCCCCAAAGTCCGCATTGTCCGTGTTCCTTGTTTCATGTACAGCCCTTACAATCGCTTTAGGGCCAGCTTGATCACTTTCTCTACCGGGGCGGCAGGCTCCTCTTTCAGTATGGCAGCCACTACCTTTTGTGATGCGGCTTGTGCGAATCCCAGCATGGTGAGTGCGGCGACAGCCTCGTCATGAATTTCCGTATTGCCCGGATTGGCAAACATTTCACTGTTCACCGTCTCCACGCCCGAAGTGGCGATCTTGTCCTTTAAGTCCACTATGATGCGTTGGGCAGTTTTCAGGCCGATGCCTTTTACCGTTTTCAATAACTTGTCATTACCGGAACTGATTACTCCGCACAGCTCGGAAGGGGATAAGGCCGACAGAATCATACGTGCCGTGTTGCCGCCGATGCCCGATACGGAAATCAGTAACAAAAACAACTCCCGTTCCTGTTTGGTCGAGAATCCGTAGAGTACGTAGGCGTCTTCCCGGATCGCTTCATAAATATATAATTTCGTATTGCTCTGATTCTGAATGGCCGAATACGTATTCAATGAGATATTGATGCCATACCCCATCCCGTTACAATCTAAAACCACCGTTGCCGGAGTAATCTCCGCAATGTCTCCTTTAATATATTCTATCATGGTTGTTTCATTTGAAAATTTGCAGTTCTTTGCAAAAATAGGACATCTATCTTTTAAATTATAAGTTCGGCAAGAATATTTTTAAATTATTAGGTCGTAGTGAACAAAAAAACGAGGCAAAATGTTTATTTTTGCAGCGAATTAACAGATAATAGTAAACTAAACCCAATAAAAGATGAAAAAAATAAGAGCGGCCGTGGTTGGATACGGTAACATTGGTCAGTATGTAGTGGAGGCTTTGGAAGCTGCTCCCGATTTTGAGATTGCAGGTATCGTCCGTCGTAGCGGTGCGGAAAACAAGCCTGCCGAGTTGGAAGCATACGCTGTGGTGAAAGATATAAAGGAATTGAAAGATGTGGATGTGGCTGTGCTGGCTACTCCGACCCGTAGCGTGGAAGAATATGCGAAAGAGATTCTGGCAATGGGTATCAATACGGTAGATAGTTTCGACATTCATACACAAATCACTTCTCTCCGCCGTTCATTGGATGAGTCGGCAAAGGCCGGTAAGGCTGTCGCTATTATTTCTGCCGGATGGGATCCGGGAAGCGATTCTATAGTCCGTACACTGCTGGAAGCCATCGCTCCGAAGGGTATTACTTATACCAATTTCGGTCCGGGACGCAGCATGGGGCATTCCGTAGCAGTCCGTGCCATTGATGGAGTGAAGGATGCTTTGTCCATGACTATTCCTGTGGGAACCGGTATCCATCGCCGTATGGTGTATGTGGAACTGGAGGAAGGTGCGGACTTCAAGACTGTGGAAGCCGCCATCAAGTCGGATCCTTATTTTGTAAATGACGAGACACATGTAAAACAAGTTCCATGTGTGGACGATTTGAACGACGTGGGTCATGGCGTTAACCTGGTTCGTAAAGGGGTATCGGGCAAGACCCATAATCAGTTGTTCGAGTTTGACATGAAGATTAATAATCCGGCTCTTACCGCGCAGGTGCTGGTTTGCGTGGCACGCGCCTCCATGAAACAGCAGCCCGGATGTTATACCATGATCGAAGTTCCTGTAATTGATCTGCTGTGCGGCGACCGTGAGGAACTGATTGCCCATTTGGTATAAAGAGGTTTCCTCAAAAAGAACGATATTCTGAAAATCTCTTCTCTGTTTTATTCCGGAGAAGAGATTTTTTTATTTCCTTTGTGTTCATAAACAAAGAAATAGAACAATGATAGCAAGTATTGTATGGGATGTGGATCCTATCTTATTTAAAGTAGGTAGTTGGGAAGTGCGTTGGTATGGGCTGATGTGGGGCCTTGGTTTCATATTGGCTTATGAAATGGTAAGCCGTTTATTCAAAAAAGAGAAGTATCCGGAAGAGTGGGTGGACAAGCTTTTTGTCTATTGCATAGTCAGTACGGTCATTGGCGCCCGTCTGGGGCATTGTTTGTTTTATGAATGGGACTATTATGGCGCCCATCCTGTTGAAATATTCAAGATTTGGAAAGGCGGGCTGGCAAGTCACGGAGGGGTGTTCGCCATCATTCTGGCTCTGATGTGGTACTCGAAAAAAGTAACCCGGAAAAGTGTGTGGTGGTTGTTTGACCGCATGATACCTGCTGTGGCGATTGTCTGCTTCTGTATCCGTTTTGGTAATTTAATGAATTCCGAGATATTCGGATATCCCACCACGTTGCCTTGGGGATTTGAATTTGTCCGTTCCCGGGAGTGGCATCAGCTGTATGAAGGTTTGCCTTGCCATCCTACTCAGATTTATGAAATGCTGTATTGCCTGGTTGCCGGTGTAACTGCCTGGGTGATGTACCATACATACCATTTACAAAAGAGGGTGGGATTAATAACCGGAGTAAGCTTGCTTATATTTTTTGGCACTCGCTTTGCTCTGGAGTTTATGAAGAATCCGCAGGTTGCCGAAGAGGCGGATATGACTTTTAATATAGGGCAGTGGCTCAGTGTGCCGCTGATTCTGCTGGGGGCGTATCTCATAGCCACCAGCCGCACCCGGAAAGAATAAAGGTTCCGGGAGAGGGGGGAAGCAGGTGAAAGGATACCTTTTCAGCCTTCCGGCATCGCCCTGTATATCACGTGCGGGGCGCGTCCGTTTCTTTCTATTTTCTTTTCGCTGCTCCATTGGCGTAGTTCGCTGCCGGCTTTTGTTTTCAGCAACCCTGTCAAGGCACAATATTCCTTGCAAGTGATAATGGAGTGCTCTTTCAGATAATTTGTCAGCCGTACAAAGCGTTCTTCTGCTGAATATCGGGTGGAGGAGGTCCGGAAACCATATTCCGCCCGTTCCAGCTTTCCTTTGCTTCGTACCTCCTTACGGAATTTCCGGGTGGGTTTGAACTTTATGTTGTCAAAATGTACCGATGCGGCGCGTATCTCGCTTTTGTCCGTTACCTTGCGGCAAGTCAGAGTGGCCGAGAATGTACCCAGTTCTCCCAGTTTTACGTTATAACCGTCTGCCAGGTAATTGGCGATAATGCTTTCCAGGTCACATAACAGACCGACGACGGTCCCTTCGTGGACGGTGGAACGCCGGGCAATGTCTTTAGCCAGGTCTTTCAGGTTTTTTGTGCCCGATACTACAATTTGTGGATACAGGGTGGGCTGTTCCTTCTCTCCCTGTATGTCGGGGGAGGTTTTGAAATCATACTTTGCTGCCATGTTTAATGCTTTTTAATAGGGAGATTAAGTCGTTTCTTGCTGAACGCTAAGGGGATTCTTTCTATTAACTTCTATAGACGCAGGCAATGGACCGTACGGTTTACTGTAGTGGACTGTACGGTCTGCTATAGTGGATTGTACAGTCTGCCATCGGAGTCTGTCTTAGTATTCAGGACAAAAGTACTTAATCATACTGGAAAAACCTATTAATTCATAGGAGAAAAGAGCTTGTACGGGCAAATTAGATGTTTCCCTTGAAGGTTTGAGGGGTTTTCCTTTCATTGTGGTGTCTTTCTTTTCAGTTGGTGTGCTGTAAAGGTAAGTGTTTTATGCTGATTACCGGCATACTTCGGATAGAAAAAGAGGAGGCGGGCTGACAGTAGGCTGAAGGATTATCCTTCAGGTGTTTTCTTCGATGGAATGGGGAAAAACAGCCCAAACTGAAGGCTGAAGGAAAATTGGCATGAATTTGTTTTTAGAGGTGAAAAGGCGTATGGTTCACGAGAAATGTTACATAATCCGTCACTTTTGTTGCAATGAAACAAAAATGCCGGCAGCTGTAACAAATGTTTTATAGAGGTTGCCGGCTGTCCCCTACCTTTGCCTCAGAAAAACTTCTAAAAACATTTAATGCTATGAACAAAAATCAGCAAAAGAACCGGATGGGCGCGGTCATTATTTTACTTGCCGCCGCTTGCTTGAATGGTTATGCACAACAAGATTCTACCAAAGTGTCCTCTGATTCGAAAGAGGAAGGCAATCGCAATGTCATGTTGAATGCGGCTAGTGCCAATGGTCCTCGTGAAATCTCTATCGGTCTGCCCGGTGGTGATGTGAATGTACTCGAAAATGGTCTGCCTGTGGTATATAATTCGAATCCTCATAATGTAAACACGCATTGGCGCGGAGACAGCAGCTTGGGACATACCGGATTGTTGAAGATTTCCGAAACAGCGATTACTACCGGTAATATAGGTTATGCTGTCAATTCGTTTACGGAACTCGGCTTGGATAAAGAGAAGAAAATGAATGGTGTGCTGAACTACGGCACCAATCATTTCGGTAAACAGCAATTTGACTTCAATCTGAATGGAAGCATCGGAAAAGATTGGTTTTACAGCGGCAGCATCTATCAGAATTTTGATCCGGGTTCGTTCAAACTGCGTTTTGCGCAATATCAGGACCGGACTCAGATCTATAAGTTTGCCTTGACCAAGTTCTACAATGAAGGACGTGGACAGCTCTCTGCCATCTACCATTACAGCAACAGCCATTGGTTGTCCAATGCTACCACCGGTGCACCATTTATTTATGTAGGCGATGGGAGTGTGAAGGAAATTCCCGGTTTCGGACTGGGGACTTCTTCTTATCTGCCCAATGTATCGGATATGGTTTATATGGACATGCGTACCGGCGAGATGAAAAAGATCAGTCTGTATGATGCTACGGCCAGTAAAGGAAATCAGTTGACGGTTCTGAACCGTTACCGGTGGGATAACGGGTTGGAGTGGAAAATCAATATGAAGTATGACCATGCTTTGGGTTCCTATCTGTACCAGACTCCGATGTCTATGGAGCAGAAAGTAGGAGCCGACGGCTATAGCACCAAAGGACTGGATGGAACATTGAATCCTTATGAGGGATATGTACAGAGCCGCATGTCCTGTTTCAACCGGGGGAATATAGATGAGTTCTTCTTTACCACCGAGTTGTCGCGGAAGTATGATGATATGACTTGGCGTGTGGGGGTGAACGAATGGTATTATGATGTGGACTATGCTTCGAACACTACCATGTATGACCATACGGTGGAAGAATATCCCCAAATGTTGTACAGCGCTGATACGAAGGATATTCATCATTACGGAAACACTCCTTATTATAATCTGAACCAGAATGCTTCCGAATATTACAAAGGACATGAAAACAAACTGGCTCTTTATGCTACTCACGACTGGGACATCACCGATAAATGGAATGTGTATTATGGCGCACGCTTCGAGTACCAGCGTCTGGCAGGAAAGAACCTGGCGGTATATAATGCCGAAGGCAATCCGGTAGGCCGCTTTGCCGGTTATCATATCGGGGCAGTTGCAGCCGATGGTACGAAGATAGCTCCCCGTTATTTCAGTTACAACTGGCTGAACATGGCTTTCACGGCTGCCGCCACTTATAAAATGACAAAGCAGTTTGGCTTTACCGCCGATTTCACCTACAATACCCAGCGTCCGAATATGTCGAACTTTGCTCCTGCCGAGATGCCGAATGTAGATAAGATTACGATTCCTTTGGGGCGTGCGGGTATTTATTTCAATAATGACTGGATTAGCCTGACCTCACTGTTCAGTTACATTGCCAAGACTAACAACAACTCTACCTTGAATCTGATTAATCCGAATAATGATAAGGATATTAAGGCGGCTGCATTGAGTTATGATATTGAAACAATAGGGTGGACGACGGATGCGGTGGTGAAACCTTTCAAAGGATTTGATTTCCACTTCCTGTTCACTTACCAAAGCCCGAAGTATAAGAAGTATGAAACGGGAGTGACCTTTAGTGACGGGACAACATCGGGTATCAATGCCACCGGCAATATCGTTACCGAAATTCCGAAGGTGCTGATTGAGCTGGACCCTAGTTACAACATTACCAAAGACTTGAAGGTATGGGCCAGTTTCCGTTACTTCAGCAAGACGTATGCAAATATTAAAAATGCCTATTATTTCAACGGCCGTTGGGAAACATTCGGTGGAATAAACTGGAATGTGAACAAACATTTGTCCTTAAGCGGAACTGTGATAAACTTCTTGAACCAGACCGGGGCGAAAGGAAGTATTTCGGGAGCCGAGCTGGTAGATAAGGAGAATGCGGCGGCATATAACGGCGCATGGATGGCAGGCAGCTATATCCGTCCGTTCACCGTAGAATTTGCGGCGAAAATAACATTCTGATTCAAGAGGGATTTAATTCTTCTTTATGGTGGAAAAGTAACATTTATACATAAGAATGAAACAAATGTTTCAGCCGGTAAGGCAGGTTTCCGTTAACTTTGCCGATAACGAAAAACAATCAAACAAAACTTTTAATATCCTATACTTCATGAAAACAAATCTTGTTAACCTTGCATTAGGTTTAGCCTTTACAGGAGGCGCTGTTTCTTGTCAGTCACAAAAAAATGACCTGGTTTTCGAACATCAGGGAGATACGGTGACAATCGTACATATTGCCCGTCCCGCTAACTATTTGTTGCTTCCGATTCAGGAGAGCAGCAAGGAAGGACTGGTAAGGCTGGATACTGGGAGCCCCGCAGATACCGATATGGATGTGCGTCTGGCTACAGACAGCGTTGAATATTATGTTCCGTTTGCCTTGCCTCAGGGAAGTGAGGAAGCTACTGTCATTATAAAGAAGGTGGCGGCAGATGCGCTGTGTTGGGACAGCATCCGGGTTTCGGATACATTTGATACGGCAAACAGGGATAAGTTCCGTCCGGTTTATCATCACACTCCGCTTTATGGCTGGATGAATGATGCCAACGGACTGGTTTATAAAGACGGTGAATATCACCTTTATTTTCAATATAATCCATACGGCTCCGTATGGGGAAATATGCACTGGGGACATTCCGTGAGCAAGGATTTGGTTCATTGGGAGCATCTTGACCCGGCGATTGCCCGTGATACATTGGGGCATATCTTTTCGGGAAGTGCCATTGTGGATAAAGAGAACAGCGCAGGCTACGGTGAAAATACAATTGTCGCTTTTTATACTTCGCACCGTAATATACCCGGTGGGCAGAGCCAGGTGCAAAGTATGGCATACAGTACGGACAACGGGCGTACTTATACGAAGTATGAACAGAATCCGGTTCTTACTCCGTTTGACGGACTACAGAATTTCCGTGACCCGAAGGTCTTTTGGTATGAACCCGAACAGAAATGGATTATGATTGTCAGTGCGGATAAGAATATGCGTTTTTATTCGTCTGCCAACTTGAAGCAATGGGAATACATGAGTGAGTTTGGAGAAGGATTTGGTCCTCAGCCCAATCAGTTCGAATGTCCGGATTTCATCCAACTGCCTGTAGATGGTGACCGGACCAGGATGAAATGGGTGATGATTGTCAATATCAATCCGGGATTTGTCTATGGAGGCAGCGGTACGATGTATTTTACAGGCGACTTTGACGGGCATCAGTTTGTATGTGATACGAAACCCGAGGTGGTGAAATGGCTCGACTGGGGAAAAGACCATTATGCCACTGTTTGTTTCTCGAATACCGGCGACCGTGTCATTGCCGTACCTTGGATGAGCAACTGGCAGTATGCTAACTATACTCCTATACAACAGTTCCGCAGTGCCAATGCTTTGCCACGTGAGCTGAGTCTGTATACGGGAGAAGACAAACAGCTTTATCTGAGTGCCGCACCGGTAAAGGAAACGGAGCACTTGCGGAAAGATTCTAAAAAGCTGGATGATTTTACAGTAAATGGCGAGAAGCGTTTAGAAACACTTTTTGAAAATAACGACGGCGCTTTTGAACTGGAATTGCAACTGGTGTCGGCTGGTAAAGAGGCTGGTTTTGAATTGCTGAACAGTTTGGGTGAGAAGGTGAAGATTTATTTGGACGCTTCGGAGGGACGTGTGGTAATGGACCGTGCGGAAAGTGGTATTGTAGATTTTGGCAAGAAGGTAAAACCGCATGATTTGGATACTGAAGAAAGTTATGCTCGTTATAAAGAGGTTACGGTGAATTATAAAAATGATTTTGCTTTGGGTACTTGGGCTCCGATAAACACCGCGAAAGGACATAAAATTCAAGTTTTTGTGGATAATGGAAGTGTGGAGTTGTTTGTTGACGGTGGCCGCGTTGCCATGACTAATCTGGTATTCCCGAATGAACCTTATAACTCTTTGCGTTTTTATAGTAAAGGAGGAGAGATGAAGATTTCAAATTTCACAATATATAAGTTAGGTTTGTAAACTAAGTATAAAGCCATGAATAGCAATAAAAATCTGTATGCCAAATTAATTCCGGTGATGCTGTGTTTCTTCGCCATGGGATTTGTAGACCTGGTGGGGATTGCATCGAATTATGTAAAAGCGGATCTGGATCTGACAGACTCTCAAGCCAATATATTTCCTTCCTTGGTCTTCTTCTGGTTCCTGATTTTCTCTGTACCTACAGGTATTCTGATGAATAAGATAGGGCGTAAGAAGACAGTTCTTCTGAGTCTGATTGTCACTTTTGCCTCTTTGCTGCTCCCTATATTCGGCGACGGCTATACGCTTATGTTGATTTCTTTCTCTTTACTGGGTATCGGTAATGCGTTGATGCAAACCTCTTTGAATCCGTTGCTGAGTAATATTATTGCGGGGGAAAAGTTGGCAAGTACATTGACTTTCGGTCAGTTTGTAAAAGCTATTGCTTCCTTTCTTGCCCCTTACATTGCCATGTGGGGAGCGATACAGGCTATTCCTACTTTCGGGCTTGGCTGGCGGGTATTATTTCCTGTTTATATGGTGATAGCCGTTTTTGCCATCGTGTTGTTGGGGCTGACCCCTATTGAGGAAGAGAAACCCGATAAAGCGTCCGGCTTCAAAGCGTGCTTTTCCTTGTTGGGAAAACCGTTTATTCTCTTGTCTTTCATTGGGATCATGTGCCATGTCGGTATTGATGTCGGTACGAATACAACGGCTCCTAAAATCTTGATGGAGCGTTTGGATATGACATTGGCTGAGGCCGGTTTTGCAACAAGTCTTTATTTTATTTTCCGTACGGTGGGTTGCTTCCTCGGAGCCTTTATCTTGCAAAAGGCTTCTGCAAAGTCTTTCTTTGCTCTCAGTGTCGTGTTCATGTTGCTGGCAATGGTGGGATTATTTATATTCCATTCGGAAACAATTATTTATATTTGCATTGCCATGATTGGTTTCGGTAACTCCAATGTGTTCTCTATTATATTCTCGCAGGCATTGTTTGCCATGCCCGAAAAGAAAAATGAAGTTTCCGGATTGATGATTATGGGGCTGTTCGGCGGTACGGTATTTCCGTTGGCCATGGGAGTTGCCAGTGATGCCATGGGGCAGAGTGGCGCTGTGGCGGTGATGACTGTCGGAGTTATCTATTTGTTGATGTATACCTTGAAAATAAAGAAATGATTTTAATTGTAAACAGTAAATAATATCATGAATCAAATCATCGTAGGAATGGGTGAAGCACTCTGGGATGTGCTGCCCGAAGGAAAGAAAATAGGTGGTGCTCCGGCAAACTTCGCTTATCATGTGTCACAATTCGGTTTTGACAGCCGGGTGGTCAGTGCGATTGGCGATGACAAGCTGGGTAATGAGATACTTGAGAATTTTGATGGCAAGAACTTGAAGTATCAGATAGAAAAAGTGCCTTATCCCACAGGAACCGTACAGGTGGAACTGGACCCTAATGGGGTACCTATGTATGATATAAAAGAAGGGGTGGCTTGGGATAATATACCTTTTACACCTGCTTTGGAGGAGTTGGCAAAGAATACCCGTTCCGTATGCTTCGGCTCGTTGGCACAGCGTAGTGTGGTTTCAAGGGAAACAATCAACCGTTTTCTGGATGTGATGCCCGAAGGAGAAGGACAATGTAAAATTTTCGATGTGAATTTGCGCCAAGGTTTCTATACGAAGGAGATTCTTTGCAACTCGATGAAAAAATGTAATATTTTAAAGATTAATGACGAGGAGTTGGTCACAGTGAGCCGTATGTTCGGTTATCCCGGCATAGACTTGCAGGATAAATGCTGGATTCTGTTGGCGAAATATAATCTGAAGATGTTGATTTTAACGTGTGGTGTCAATGGCAGTTATGTCTTTACTCCGGGTGAGATTTCATTTGTAGAGACTCCGAAGGTGGAGGTGGCCGATACGGTAGGTGCGGGCGATTCGTTTACGGCGACTTTTGTAGCTGCTATTTTGAAGGGAAAGCCGGTTGCCGAGGCGCATAAACTGGCTGTTGAGGTTTCTGCATACGTATGTACGCAAAACGGGGCTATGCCTGAGTTGCCGGCTCGTTTAAAGAATGAGTTGATTTAAATTTTAATGGTTGCGGATACTCATTCAAATTGGATTGGAAATCATATTGTCTGAGGCTGTATCGCGAAGAACCTGTAAATACAAAGTAGATGTAATCAGGTTCTTCGCGATGTCTCTTTTTTTACTTTCTCTTGCAGATGTTTGTTTTATTGGCGGTTACCTTTTATCTTTGTTATCTATAAATACCTTGAGGAACATGAAAAAACATCTTTTGTTTTTGATTTTATGCCTTATGGGAATTCTGACATCGTGCAGTCAGAAACATACGCGCTATTACATTGGTGTTTCACAATGTAGTGATGACGAATGGCGGCATAAAATGAATCATGAAATTGTACGTGAAGCCTTGTTTTATGATGGGGTGGAGGTGGAGATCCGTACCGCGAAAGATAATAGCCGGAATCAGATAGAAGATATCAACTATTTTATTGACAGGAAAGTTGATTTATTGATTGTCGCTCCGAATGAGGCGGCGGCTGTCACTCCTGTTGTGGAGAAGGCATACGGGCTGGGAATACCTGTTGTGGTAATTGACCGTAAGATTTTGTCGGACCGTTATACGGCTTTTGTGGGCGCTGATAATTGTGAGATTGGCAAAGATGTGGGACAATATATTGTGAACCGTTTGGGTGGAAAAGGGAAGATTTTGGAGATAACGGGACTGGAAGGTTCCACTCCGGCTATGGAGCGTCATAGAGGATTGGCGGATGCCTTGAAGGCAGAGCCTGGAATAGAAATTACCGCCAGCGTGGACGGAGCCTGGCTGCAAAGTGTGGCTGGGGAGAAAATGGATTCCATACTTCAAGACAATAAGGATATAAATCTGGTTTTTGCCCAAAATGACCGCATGGCTGTCGGGGCTTATTTGTCGGCCAGACAGCGACAGTTGGAAAAGGAAATGTTGTTTGTCGGTATTGATGCGTTGCCTGGCAAGGGGTATGGAGTGGAGCAGGTACTGGAAGGGGTGTTGGATGCCACTTTTATTTACCCTACCGGAGGAGATAAAGTGATGCAGGTGGCGATGGATATTTTGGAGAAGCGTCCGTATGAACGGGATACTAAGTTATCAACAGCCCTTGTTGATAAAACGAATGCCCGTGTCATGCAGTTGCAGACAGACCACATTGCCGAACAGGACGGAAAGATAGAACGGCTGAATAATCAGGTGGACGAATATTGGTCAAGATACTCTGCCCAGACCATGTTTCTGTATGCATGTCTAATTATCCTGTTACTGTTTGCTGCCTTATTGGCGATCATCGTCCGCGCGTATTGGACAAAGAACCGGATGAACATGGAGTTATCCCGTCAAAAGAAACAATTGGAGGAACAACGCGACCAACTGATCAGCCTCTCCAAGCAGTTGGAAGAGGCGACCCATGCCAAACTGGTATTCTTTACGAATGTTTCTCATGATTTCCGTACTCCGCTTACTTTGGTTGCCGATCCGGTGGAACAGCTTTTAGAGGATAAAGACTTGACCTCTAAGCAACGATCCTTATTGAAAGTGGTACATAAGAATGTGAATATTCTGTTGAGGCTGGTCAACCAGATTCTTGATTTCCGTAAGTATGAAAATGGTAAACTGGAGTTGGTGAGAACCAATATGGACCTGCGTGCGCAATTACAGGAATGGAGCCATGCATTTCAAACATTGGCTTTGAGAAAGCATATCCATTTTGTTCTGGACGTGAACGATGACCGGACAGACTGTCTGATGGCGTTGGATGCCGAAAAGATGGAACGTGTCTATTTTAATTTGTTGTCCAATGCGTTTAAGTTTACCCCGGAGAATGGAACTATCACTGTCACACTTTCTACTTTAATAAAGGAGGAAAATAGAAGATATGTCCGTCTGGTAGTTGCTGATACCGGTTCGGGAATCTCTGTCCGGCACATCCGGCATATTTTCGACCGCTTTTATCAGATGGATGTGAACCATGCGGGCTCAGGTATTGGTCTTGCTTTGGCAAAGGCTTTTGTCGAGTTGCACGGCGGGGTGATAACGGTGGACAGTGTGGAAGGAAAAGGAACAGTGTTTACGGTGGATATTCCTATGGAGATAGTGGAGGAGCAGTCTGTAGATCGGATACAGGAACCGCACACTACACAGCCGACGGTGGTGGAGGAATTGGAGGAAACGGAAACAGAAGAACGGCTTCCGGATGAGAATAAGGAATGCATCTTGATAATTGACGATAATGCGGATGTACGTGGCTATGTGAAATCATTATTGAAAGAGGAATATACGGTGATAGAGGCTGCCGACGGACATGCCGGATTAAAGAAAGCTATGAAATATGTGCCTGATGCCATTATCTGTGATGTGATGATGCCGGTGATGGACGGATTGGAATGTTGCAGGAAGCTGAAAATGGAATTACAGACTTCTCATATTCCGGTGATGTTGCTTACTGCCTGTTCTTTGGATGAACAGCGGATACAGGGGTTTGAATGTGGAGCGGATTCTTATATTTCCAAACCTTTTAATTCCAAATTGTTACTGGTGCGTCTTCGGAATCTGATTGATAACCATAAGCGGTTGAAACAGTTTTTCGGAGATAAGATTACTTTGTCTAAAGAGTCTGTAAGCGAGGTGGATAAAGGATTTGTGGAGCGCTTCAGAGAGCTGATAGAAGCAAATTTGATAGATTCTGAGTTAAGTGTGGAAGAATTAGGCAGTAAGATGGGATTAAGCAGGGTGCAGCTTTATCGTAAGATTAAGGCACTTACCAATTATTCTCCCAATGAACTGGTGCGTATTGCCAGATTAAAGAAAGCTGCTTCTTTGTTGGCTTCTTCTGAGAAAACCATATCCGAGATAACGTATGAGGTAGGTTTTACATCTCCTTCTTATTTTACCAAGTGTTACAAGGAATATTTCGGAGAAAGTCCTACGGATTTCTTGAAACGCAGAGGATAATTGTGGGGGCGGACACGCAGCTCCGCCCCTACAAGGAATACTTTAAATCAGTGTTGATAAATCTTTTTCGGCTACGAAAAAGAGAGATTATTAAGAATAATCACTTCCCTTGCTCTGTCGGGATTATCTGTGCGGAAAATCAATATGCCTTTGTTTCCTAACAAGAAGGAATACAGATAAGTGATTCCTATTTTGGCTTCACTGAAAATGGTGATAGCGTCCGCTGCCCGTCCCGGCTGATTGTCTAGTGTGATGGCGAACACATCGGAGAGCGCCACGGAGATTCCTGCCTCTTTCAGCGTCTCGTATGCGCGTTTGGGTTCCGAGCAGATGATACGGTAAATACCATACTCTACTGTATCGGCAATGGTAGAGGCAATCAGCTGTATGCCTGCTTCTTTCAATAAGTTCAATACTTTCTGTAGTGTCCCCGATTTGTTTTCGATGAAGACGGATAATTGTTGTATAGTCATAAACTTATTTTTTAAAAGGTTTTACGTAAGTCTTTCACACGGACTGCTTTACCTTCCGATTTAGGCAGTGCTCCTTTGGGTACCAGTTTCACACGTGGGGTAACCAATATCTCATCTTTCAGTTGGCGGGTAATTTCCCGGGTCAATGCTTGCAGGCGTCCATAGTCATCGGTGAACAGTTGGCTCAATTCCACTTCTACAGTCATTTCGTCATTAGATTCGGCGGTTTCGAGTGTGATCAGATAGTCACTGCCCAATTCTTTGAATTGCAATAAAATCGTTTCAATCTGAATGGGGAAGATATTGACCCCTTTCAGGATAATCATATCGTCGCTGCGCCCTTTCATTCTGTCCAGACGTTTGTGATGGCGGCCGCAGGGGCATTCCCCCGGCAGAATGCGGGTCAGATCACGGGTACGGTATCTCAATAACGGCATCGCCTCGCGGTTGATGGTGGTCAGTACCAGTTCGCCCACTTCACCCTCGGGCACAGGTTCCAATGTGTCGGGGTCGATGATTTCTACGATATAATAGTCTTCCCATATATGCAATCCGTTTTGTTCCTGGCATTCAAAAGCCACACCGGGACCGCACATTTCGGACATGCCGAAAGAGTTGTAGGCTTTTACACCCAGCATATCTTCGATGCGGCGGCGTTGTTCTTCGGAATGAGGTTCCGCTCCTATGATCAATGTTCTCAATTTGGTGTCACGACGCGGATCAATCCCCATTTCCTGCATTACCTCGTACATACGGGCTGCGTAACTGGGAATGGCGTGCAAGGCGGTGGTTCCGAAATCGGAGATGAATTTCAACTGGCGTTTGGTGTTTCCGGCAGCGGCAGGTACAGTCAGCATTCCCAGCCTTTCAGCACCATATTGAAAGCCCAGCCCGCCGGTGAACATTCCATAGCCGGAAGAGTTCTGGAAAACATCTCCTGGACGCAATCCTACCATATAAAGACAGCGGGCGACTGCATTAGCCCATTCGTCAAGGTCTTTTTGGGTATGCAGAATGACAGTGGGATTTCCAGTTGTTCCACTGGATGAGTGAAGGCGGACTGTTTTTTCCAAAGGTACGGACGCCAGTCCGAAAGGATAAGTGTCACGTAGATCTTGTTTGGTGGTAAACGGGATTTTCTGTAAATCATCCAATGAACGGATATCTTCCGGACTCAGATGATTTTCGGCAAACCGTTGTTTATAGAAAGGGGAATTCATGCAATGGCGGACAGTCTTTTGCAGTCGTTCCAATTGTAGTTTCTCAATTTCGGGTCGTGTCAGAGTTTCTAACTCTTTGTGTAAATACATAGCATTTTCTGTTTAGTTGGTTATTAGTCCGACAAAAATAGAAAAAAATATAATGCGGTTGGGAATAAGCTGACAAAATATGTATCTTTGGAGGATTTTAATTTGAAAATGTGATGAAAAAGACATTGTTTGTAATAGGTATGCTGTTATGTGGGCTTTCATTGTACGCTCAGGATATGAAAACTCTTTTTATTGCCATGCCCGATTCGGTGGCTCCTTTATTGACAAAGGTAAATCGTGAGGATTGTGTGGATTTTCTGGCAAGCAATATGAAAGCGGAAGTGAAAAATCGTTTTGGCAAAGTATCTGAACTGAAAAGACTGACGGATGATTATTTGTTTCTGCAGACCACGGGAAGTAGTTCTATGGAAATGAAACTGTTACCCTTGAATGATTCTGTAAAGGTGATTTGTGTAGTGAATACTGTTTGCGGTCCGGCTTGTGATAGTGAAGTTCGTTTTTATAATACGGACTGGCAGCAACTGGCGAAGGAGGATTTTATTCAGCTTCCCTCCGTCGGGGCCTTTTATCTGCCGGTGGATACGCTGACCGATGAGGCTTATGCCGCGATTAGAGAGAAGGCGGATATGGAGTTGGTGAAAGCCACTTTATCAGAAGACAAACCTATTATTTCTTTTACTTATACTACTCCGGATTATCTGGCAAAGACGGAACGGGAAAAATTGGTTGTATACATCAGGAAAGAACCTGTAGTGTATGAATGGAAGGGGGGAAAGTATAATGATGTATCTTTGAAATAAAGGTGGATACGTATGATAAAATAAAAGGCTGCAAACTTATCGGGTTGCAGCCTTTTATTTTGGAACTTATGTATAAGTTACAAATTACTTTTTCATACGGTTGCCGTAGCGGCTCATGAACTTGTCTACACGACCAGCTGTATCTACTAACTTGGATTTACCAGTGTAGAACGGGTGTGATGTATTAGAAATTTCCAGTTTTACCAACGGATAAGTTTCACCTTCGAATTCGATGGTTTCTTTTGTGCTACAAGTTGAACGTGACAAAAATACATCGCCGTTTGACATATCTTTAAATACAACCGGACGATAGTTTTCAGGATGAATACCTTTTTTCATTTCTGTATATTATTTTATTGTTATTATTTTTTTTACTTGTCTGGTAAACAATATTGGGTGTAATGGTCCATTTTGGACCGCAAAGATACTGCTTTTCTTTGAAATAGAAAAAACTTCGGGCTGTTTTTTCTTCTAAAAGCCTTATTTTCTTCTTTTATAGTATTGTAAGGTAGACATTACAATATAATCAGTTTGTATGTTTTAGTGAAGAAAATAGTTAATAAAATCATTTTTTATGAGATATTTTTGGTGTGAACTTGCCATAGTTAGCGCATTTATGATTACTTTTGCAGTGGAATTTAATTCACTAACAATTATAAATATTAGAACAATGGTTAATTACAAAGATTTAGGTCTGGTAAACACTAGAGATATGTTTGCTAAGGCTATCAAAGGTGGATATGCAATTCCTGCATTCAACTTCAACAATATGGAACAGATGCAGGCTATCATCAAAGCTGCAGTAGAAACAAAATCTCCGGTTATTTTGCAGGTTTCAAAAGGTGCTCGTCAGTATGCTAACGCTACTTTGTTGCGTTACATGGCTCAGGGTGCTGTAGAATATGCAAAAGAATTAGGTTGCAAACAACCTGAAATCGTTCTTCACCTCGACCACGGAGATACATTCGAAACTTGCAAGTCTTGTATCGATATCAGGCTTCTCTTCAGTTATGATCGACGGTTCTCACCTGCCTTACGAAGAAAACGTTGCTTTGACGAAGAAGGTAGTTGACTACGCTCATCAATTTGATGTAACTGTAGAAGGCGAACTTGGTGTATTGGCTGGTGTAGAAGACGAAGTTTCTTCTGATCATCATACTTATACTGACCCTGAAGAAGTAATTGATTTTGCTACTCGTACAGGTTGCGACTCATTGGCTATCTCTATCGGTACTTCTCACGGTGCATACAAATTTACTCCGGAACAGTGCCACATTGATCCTGCTACAGGTCGTATGGTTCCTCCTCCTTTGGCATTCGAAGTATTGGATGCTGTAATGGAAAAACTTCCGGGATTCCCCATCGTTCTTCATGGTTCTTCATCAGTTCCTCAGGAAGAAGTTGAAACAATCAACAAGTATGGTGGTGCATTGAAGGCTGCTATCGGTATCCCTGAAGAAGAATTGCGCAAGGCTGCCAAGTCTGCTGTTTGCAAAATCAACATTGACTCAGACTCTCGTTTGGCTATGACTGCTGCTATCCGTCAGACTTTTGCTGAAAAACCGGCAGAATTCGACCCGCGTAAGTACTTAGGTCCGGCTCGTGACAATATGGAAAAACTGTACAAGCACAAAATTATTAACGTGCTGGGTTCAGACAATAAATTGGCTGAATAATTAATTCATCCTATATAATAAGGTAAAGGCTGCTTTCGGAGGTGAAGGCAGCCTTTTACTTTATCCGTCATAAACGCATATTGAAGGGTTCTCAACTACTATAGGGTAATGAAGCATTTACCGCATAGTAGTTGCCCAACTACTACATAGTAATGCACCCACTACTATGCAGTAGTCAATTCTGGTTTCTATACTGCAAAGGCGACAGCCCCGTATGCTTCTTGAAATAACGCCCAAAGAAGGACTGGTCCGGAAAGCAAAGCTGATTGGATATTTCCTGCACGCTTAAGTTCGTTGATTTCAATAACACTTTGATTTCCAGAATGACATGCTTGTCTATGATGCTTTTGGCGGTGGTGTTTGTCACATTCTGTATCACAGTAGATAAGTATCTGGGAGTGATAAACAACTTGTTGGCATAAAAAGAGACTTCACGCTGGGTGGTGCAATGCTTGTGTACCAACTGGATAAACCGCTTGAACAGCTCTTCCTGCCGGCTGATACCTTCGGGACGTTTCATGAGAAACAGGCGATGAGTCTTGTCGTAGATATCCAACAGGAAACTCTGGATATAATTCTTCAAGATTTGCTGGCGGAAACAGTTGTCCCGGTCGTGATAAAGGTCTTCAATGCCCGAAGCAAGCCCGTTGATGCTCCGCGTGCGCTCCTCAGGAAGGGTTACGCAAGGGTTCTCCTTGAGGAAACGGAAGAAGGAAAGGTCAAGGCGCGCCGTCACTTCTTGAAACAATATGCGCGAGAAAGCGATATATGAGATGGTGAAATCGGGGCTGATATTGGTGAATTTGACAATCGTGTCCGGCAGCAAAACTACTTGCGTATTAGGCGCCAGCTCATACTCCTGCAAATCAATCATGATATGCGCATGTCCCTCCCGGCAGAAAAGGATAGCCGTGTCTTCTAGCTTCATCAAACGGTTCTCCCAGCCGGCAAAGTGGCCGGTCCCCGATACAAAGGGCTCTTCATTAGTGGTGTGTAAAATTTCCATTCTTGTTCTTATTTTGACGCGAATTTAAATGTTTTTTTTGATATAATGAGTTGTTTGTTCCTGTTTTGAACATTTGCCGCTACGAATTGAACGCTTGGGGATGAGAAATTCCAACTACCTTTGCCCCGAATTTAAAAAGATTGGAATATGATGACATTGAACAAAAAATGGATGCGACTAATGGTATTGGTTGGTTGTGCTGCTTTGACAGCGTCGTGTAAACAGGCGCCTGTTGCACAAATGGAGGCGGAATATGCGGTATTAAAGGTATCACCGTCGGACAAAGTTTTGTCTACTACTTATTCGGCTACGATCCGTGGCCGCCAGGATATTGATATTTATCCGCAAGTTTCCGGTTTCCTTACCCGGCTTTGTGTGGAGGAAGGACAGGCAGTGCGTAAAGGGCAAGTCTTATTTATTATTGACCAAGTGCCTTATAAGGCGGCATTGGAAACAGCTGTCGCCAATGTGGAATCGGCGAAAGCCGGACTGGCAACAGCACAGTTGACATACGATAGCAAGAAAGAATTGTTTGCAAAGAAAGTAGTTTCTGAATTTGATTTGAGGACGGCAGAAAACTCATGGCTTACTGCCAAGGCCCAGTTGGCCCAGGCGAAAGCGCAGGAGGTGAGTGCCCGCAATGACCTTTCGTATACCGAAGTGAAAAGTCCTTCGGACGGGGTGATTGGTACATTGCCTTATCGGGTAGGTGCATTGGTTAGTGCCAGTTTGCCACAACCGTTGACTACGGTTTCTGATAATTCGGATATGTATGTTTACTTTTCGATGACTGAAAATCAATTGTTGGCTCTGACCCGTCAATATGGTTCCAAAGCAGAAGCGCTGAAAAATATGCCGGAAGTGGAACTGCAATTGAATGACAAGTCTATGTATGGCGAAAAGGGACGCATTGAAACCATCAGTGGGGTGGTAGACCGTAATACGGGTACCGCAAGTCTGCGTGCCGTATTCCCGAATAAGAATGGGTTGCTGTATAGCGGAACATCGGGAAATGTGATTCTTCCGGTTACGATGAAAGGAAGTTTGGTTATTCCTCAGGCTACCACTTTTGAAATTCAGGATATTACATACGTATATAAAGTCGTGGACGGCAAGGCACAATCAGCTCCTGTCAGTGTGACCCGTGTAAATGGAGGACAGGAATATATCGTGAACGATGGATTGAAAGAGAGGGGGATGTCATTGTAGCGGAAGGCGTAGGTTTGCTGCGTGAAGGTACTCCCATTAAAGTAAAACAGAATTAAGAAAGACTATGAATTTAAGAACCTTTATAGAACGCCCCATCCTGTCGGCTGTTATTTCTATTTCGATAGTGGTAGTGGGTATCATCGGGCTGTTCACTTTGCCCGTCGAACAATATCCTGATATTGCTCCGCCTACCATTCAGGTAAGCACCTCTTATTTCGGTGCCAGTGCGGAAACTTTGCAGAAGAGTGTTATCGCTCCGTTGGAAGAAGCTATCAACGGTGTGGAAAACATGACTTATATGACTTCTACCGCTTCAAATGCCGGAGTTGTGGATATCACTGTGTATTTCAAACAAGGGACAGACCCCGATATGGCAGCGGTCAATGTGCAGAACCGTGTATCGAAGGCAACAGGACAGTTACCGGCAGAAGTAACGCAGGTGGGTGTGACTACCTCAAAGCGGCAGACCAGTATTTTGCAGATGTTCTCACTATATAGTCCGGGTGATTCGTATGATGAGAAATTCTTGTCCAACTATATCAGTATTAACTTGAAACCTGCTATTCTTCGTATCCAGGGTGTGGGTGATATGATGATTATGGGGGGTGACTATAGTATGCGTATCTGGATGAAGCCTGACGTGATGGCCCAGTATAAATTGATTCCATCGGATGTGACCCAAGTGTTGGCTGAACAGAATATTGAATCGGCTACCGGTTCATTCGGCGAAAACTCTGATGAAACTTATCAATATACAATGAAGTATAAAGGTCGTCTGATTACTCCGGAAGAGTTTGGGGAAATTGTGATCCGGTCTTCGGATAATGGCGAAGTGTTGAAGCTGAAAGAAATTGCCGATATAGAGATGGGCGAGGAAAGTTATGCCTATCATGGGGCTATGAATGGTCATCCTGGTATTTCCTGTATGATTTTTCAGACGGCAGGATCGAATGCGACAGAAGTAAACAATAATATTGATGCCTTTTTGGAAGAAGCAAGGAAGGATCTGCCCAAAGGGGTGGAGATGGTTCAGGTCATGAGCTCCAATGACTTTTTGTATGCATCTATCCATGAGGTGATAAAAACCTTGTTCGAGGCCATTTTTTTGGTAATCTTAATTGTATATGTATTTTTGCAGGATATCCGTTCTACTATTATTCCGTTGGTGGGGATCATCGTGTCCTTGATTGGTACATTTGCTTTTATGTCCATAGCAGGATTCAGTATCAACCTGATTACCCTGTTTGCTTTGGTGTTGGTGATCGGTACGGTGGTGGATGATGCCATTGTTGTCGTCGAGGCGGTGCAGGCGCGTTTTGATGTGGGATATCGTTCTTCTTATATGGCTAGTATTGATGCGATGAAGGGGATTAGCAATGCGGTCATCTCTTCTTCGTTGGTATTTATGGCTGTGTTTATTCCGGTTTCGTTTATGAGTGGAACTTCGGGGTACTTTCTATACTCAGTTTGGTTTGACTATGGCGGTTGCCGTAGGTATCTCTGCCGTCAATGCACTGACTTTGAGTCCGGCGCTGTGTGCTTTGTTCTTGAAACCGTATATCAATGAGGATGGAACGGAAAAAAACAATTTTGCAGCACGTTTCCGTAAAGCGTTTAATGCTGCTTTCGATGCAATGATTGAACGATATAAGAAAGGGGTATTGTTCTTTATCAAACGCAAATGGATGGTATGGACACTTCTTGCGGCCTCGGTAGTACTATTGGCTTTCTTGATGAATACAACTAAAACCAGTTTGGTGCCTGATGAAGACCAGGGGGTTGTATTTGTGAATGTCAGCACGGCGGCAGGTAGTTCATTGAAAACGACTAATGACGTAATGATGCGTATTGAAAAGCGCATGATGGATATTCCTCAGGTGCTGCATGTGCAGCGTGTGGCAGGTTATGGTCTGCTAGCCGGACAGGGTAACTCTTTTGGTATGTTGATTCTGAAACTGAAACCTTGGGATGAGCGTGAAGGAAAGGAAAATGATGTTCAGGCAGTAATCGGACAGGTATATGGCCGTACGGCAGATATCAAGGATGCCAGTATATTTGCTATTTCTCCGGGTATGATTCCGGGGTATGGTATGGGTAATGCGTTGGAACTCCATATGCAGGATAAACAAGGTGGTGATGTGGGCACTTTCTTCAATACCACTCAACAATATCTGGGTGCTCTGAACCAACGTCCCGAGATTGCGATGGCATACTCTACTTTTGATATCCGTTATCCGCAATGGACGGTAGAAGTGGATGCGTCCAAATGTAAGCGTGCCGGTATCACTCCGGATGCTGTGCTAAGCACATTGTCCGGCTATTATGGTGGGCAGTATGTTTCAAATTTTAATCGTTTCTCTAAAGTATATAAGGTTATGATTCAGGCAGATCCGAAGTATCGTGTGGATGAAAGCTCGTTGAATAATATCTTTGTGCGTATGTCTAATGGCGAGATGGCTCCTCTCAGCCAGTTTGTGACATTGACCCGCAGTTATGGGGCAGAATCGCTGAGCCGTTTCAATATGTTCAATTCTATTGCTGTAAATGCAATGCCTGCCGAAGGGTATAGTACCGGTGATGCCATCCGTGCCGTTCAGGAAACTGCCGTACAGGCACTTCCCAAAGGTTTTGGGTACGACTTTGGTGGTATTACCCGTGAAGAGACCGACCAGGGAGGTACTACCATTATCATCTTTGCTATCTGTTTCTTGATGATTTATCTGATTTTAAGTGCACTTTATGAAAGTTTCCTCATTCCGTTTGCGGTGTTGTTGTCTGTTCCGTTTGGGCTGATGGGTAGCTTCCTGTTTGCGAAGATGATGGGACTGGAGAACAATATTTATTTGCAGACCGGTTTGATTATGTTGATAGGTTTGCTTGCTAAGACTGCCATTTTGCTGACCGAGTACGCTACCGAGCGTCGTAAGGCAGGTATGAGCCTGACTTCCGCTGCACTTTCTGCCGCCAAAGCCCGCTTGCGTCCTATCCTGATGACGGCACTGACTATGATTTTCGGTCTGTTCCCGTTGATGGTTGCCAGTGGAGTAGGTGCTAATGGAAACAGTTCGCTGGGAACAGGTACTGTGGGTGGAATGGTGATCGGTACGCTGGCGTTGCTGTTTATTGTACCTTCTTTGTTTATCGTATTCCAATATTTACAGGAAAAGGTACGTCCTATTCAGTTTCAGCCGGCGGCCGATTGGCAGATTCAAGAGGAATGTGTAGAAGCAAAAGAAGAGAGACAACACCACATCGAAAGCAAAAACGAAGAGAAAAAATGAAAAAACAGATCATCACTCTGACTGTCGCAGCGCTCACACTGAGTAGCTGCGGCATATATACCCAATATAAACCTGCAACCGAAGTGCCCGATAATTTGTATGGGGAAGAGGTGGCAGTTGCTGATACCGTGGATAATATCGGCAATCTGAGCTGGCAGGAGATTTTTACAGATCCGCGGCTTCAGGAATTGATAGAGCAAGGCTTGCGGAACAATACGGATTTGCAGTCAGCACAATGGCGTGTGAAAGAGGCGGAAGCTGCTATGCTGTCAGCCAAATTGGCTTATCTGCCTTCTTTCGCTCTGTCACCTCAGGGGACAGCAAGTAGTTTTGACAAAGGAAAAGCTGTACAAACTTATACTTTACCGGTGGCGGCAAGTTGGGAAATTGATATTTTCGGCCGCATCCGTAATGCGAAACGCCAGGCGAAAGCATTGCTGGAACAGAGCCGTGACTATAAACAGGCTGTCCGGACACAGCTGATAGCCGGTATAGCTAATACTTACTATACCTTGCTGATGCTGGACAATCAGCTGGCCATTTCTGTCCGGACTGAAAAGTCCTGGAAAGAAACCGTAGATGCAACCCGTGCTCTGATGGAAGCCGGATTGGCAAATGAAGCTGCCGTTTCACAAATGGAAGCTACATATTATACTATATGTACTTCAGTTCTTGATCTGAAAGAACAAATTAACCAGGTAGAAAACAGTTTGTCGTTGTTGTTGGCTGAATCTCCTCATGCTATTGAGAGAACGGGCACATGGGACAGTTCTTATATGATGAAGGAACATTTCCCGGTAGGCATCCCTGTGCAAATGCTTGCCAACCGTCCCGATGTACGCAGTGCGGAGCGTTCGTTGGAAGTAGCTTTCTATGCCACAAATCAGGCTCGTTCCGCCTTTTATCCTTCTATTGTTTTAAGTGGAAGTGCGGGATGGACTAATTCAGCAGGAAGTATGATTGTCAATCCGGGCAAGTTCATTGCAACGGCTGTAGCTTCGTTGACCCAGCCACTGTTTAATAAAGGTGCGAACATAGCACAGCTAAAGATAGCTAAAGCTCAGCAAGAAGAAGCCAAACTGAGTTTTCAACAGGCTTTGTTGAATGCAGGAAGTGAAGTGAACGAGGCTTTGGTGAAATATCAGACGGCCCGTGATAAATCAGTTTATTATGATAAACAAATAAATTCATTAAATAAAGCTTTGGAAAGTACCTCTTTGCTGATGCAACATGGGAATACGACTTATCTGGAAGTTTTGACGGCTCAGCAGACTTTGCTTAATGCGGAGTTAACTCAGGTTGCTAACCGTTTTACTGAAATGCAAGGCGTAATCAATCTCTATCAGGCATTGGGTGGAGGTCGTGACTAATTTAGCATACTGTTATCTTCAACGTGTTGAAGAAAGAGAACGCTGCTCTCCGTGAGGAAAGCAGCGTTCTTTTATGGTTGTCAAGGTTCCACTATAACACAAACCGGATTGGATTCTTCATTGATTTCCTGTAAAAAGCTTAGCTTTCCTTCTTGGACAATTCCCGGATTTTTATCCATCCATTCGTCTATTTTCCCTATCTCCAATAAAGCGGCATACTCTCCTTCTTCTGTACAAGTGATGGGATAGAAAGGCATGAAATGCGTCAGGTCATCTGTCAGCCCCACATTGGCATCATTCATATAAGTAATATGTTTTTCTTTGTCGTAAATACCGTAGAAGGGTTTTCTCTTGTCGTATAATTCCTGTAGAGATATAAAGAAGAGATGTTTGGGAGTTTCCAGAATACCGGTTATAACGATGTAGTTGTCTGTATCCTCTTTTTGTCCCATTTTTTCAGCCGGGAAATGCCATTGCCCGGTATGGAAAGTGGTATGGACAGTAGCTTCGTGTCCTTTAATGTCGTAGATTGTGTCATTGAACGCTTTTCTGAAACGTATGCTGCCGTTGCTCAGCCAAAGTGAAGGCTGGTCTATAGGAAGAACAGTCATTGTTCCATCCTGATAATTTATATATATTAACCCTCCTATGTTGGCGTTGCCGGGTAATTGCTTGAATACGTTGATGCTGGATATCTGGTCCATGCCCATAGGATCACCTGGATTGGCAAATTCCGGCAATGAGTCTTTTACTTCTCCCTGTTCGTTGAAGTAAAGTAACGCACTTGTTTGCGGTTGTCCTATTCCTTCTCCATAATGAGCAAGAATAAGGGAGTCGGAAAAAGTAAAGTAAAGGGATGGGGAAATCTTTTGTGGTAGGTGTACTTGCCCTAGATAGTTACCTTTTGTATCGTATTTTACCAACTTGTCGGGTTGGCGATAAAAGTAGAGATGGTTGGTATGGGGGTGAATAAAGCAGCTGGCATTGCTGTAGCCTTGTGGATCTTCTCCTTTGTGCCCGATGCTGCCAAGATATTTTCCGGTTTGCTTGTTGAATGACAGGCATCGTCCGTTGGTAGAGACAAAGATATGGTCTTTAGATAACTTGATGGAATAGGAGTTGCCAATCAGGGATGAGTCTGTTGTTTCCAAAGGGATATAACGGATTTGTTTTCCCAATTGGGAGGTCTTTAATTCTGTGAGGTGTTCCAGACTTACGGCAATGTCAATTGCATTCGGGTCATTCGCTTTGTTTTGGGGAGTACAGGAGCCTAATAATAGGAGTAGGCCGCCCAGCATGATTTGCTTCTTCATAGTAGTATTGTTATGGAAGAAAAGAAGTTGTTTGCATGGGCAACTTCTTTTCTTTGTGTTTAAATGATGTTGTGTTTATTATCTTGCAGCAAAAAACAAGGAGTTTCCTGTAGCTATTCTTGCGGTAGCAATACCTTGTGCATCAGGAGTGACAGTCATGGAGGTTCCGTTTTGCAGGCTCAAAACAGCCGTTCCGTCTTCGTTCATTTTCACAAGTTCGAAGCTCTGTCCGTCGGCTACGGCATTCCATGTATTGTTTTCTTTGTTATAGACCAAATCTACAGATTTGTCTTCTCCTTTTTTGGTAATGGTATAACCGTTTTCGTTGGTTTTTACCAAGTATTCGCCATTTTCTCCTTGCACTGTTTTTACTTCACCGATAGAAGCTGTAGGGTTAGAGCCGCTCCAGAATTCGATGGAATTTAAAACCAATACATCCGCCAGATAAGCAATTTCATAAACAGGGACAATATGGAAAGCGAGAAAGATAAGTTCGTTGACAAACTTGTTGCTTACCCCCTGGTTCCAGTCTTTCAAACTATTCCATAATCCGAAAGAACCGATGCATGATGAAAATAAGACGCTGCCACTCAACATGGCGCAAACAAGAAATGTTTTGCTTTTTTTCATGATCAATAAAGTTAAGTTTATAAAAAGTAATTTTATGACGATTTCCTACAATAAAACGATTTAATCGTCACGCAAAGATAGAACTTTTTTATGGAAAGAGGCTTCTCTACCTAAAAAACTGTATCTTTGTAAGCTGAACATGAAAAACTATTAATCAAAAATCTTATAAAAGAATGAAAGAACAAATTCAAAAAAAGCTCAATGACTCCAAGGTTCTTCGGTGGAGTGTGTTGGCGCTGGTGGCCTTCACCATGCTATGCGGTTATTTTTTGACCGATGTAATGTCCCCCTTAAAACCGATGCTTGAAAAGGAGCTGCTGTGGGATAGTCTGGATTATGGTATTTTTACCAGTGCATACGGTTGGTTCAATGTCTTTGCCTTTATGCTTATTATCGGTGGTATCATTTTGGATAAGATGGGAGTGCGCTTTACTGGTATGGGAGCATGCCTTTTGATGGTGTTGGGCTGTGGGTTAAAATATTATGCTATTTCTACTACATTTGCTGAGGGAAGCACTTTGCTTGGAATGAAAACCCAGGTAGGACTGGCTGCGTTGGGATATGCTATATTTGGTGTCGGTGTAGAGATTGCAGGCATCACGGTCTCAAAAATTATTGTGAAGTGGTTTAAAGGAAAAGAAATGGCTCTGGCCATGGGTATGGAGATGGCGACAGCCCGTTTAGGCACTATGCTGGCTTTGGCTGTTACGGTTCCTATCGCTACTTTCTTTGGTATTACTGATGATGAGGGTGTGTTCCATCCTAATATTCCTGCTCCATTGTTGCTGTGCCTTACTATGCTTTGTATTGGTACGGTAGCATTCTTTATTTATACTTTCTATGATAAGAAACTGGATGCTTCTTTAGAAGAAGAAGGGGCGGAACCTGAAGAGCCTTTCCGTATGAAAGATATTTGGTTGATTGTAACCAATAAAGGATTTTGGCTGATTGCGTTGCTGTGTGTGTTGTTTTATTCTGCCGTATTCCCTTTCTTGAAATATGCTACAGACTTGATGGTGCAGAAATATAATGTAGATCCGGAATTGGCGGGTACTATTCCTAGCCTGTTACCATTGGGAACTTTGTTCCTTACTCCGCTTTTCGGTAATGTGTACGATCGGATAGGCAAGGGAGCTACGCTGATGATCATCGGTTCTGTGCTGTTGATTTTTGTTCATACAATGTTTGCGTTACCTGTCTTGAATGTATGGTGGTTTGCCACTATCATTATGATTATATTGGGGATTGGCTTTTCTTTGGTGCCATCGGCTATGTGGCCCTCTGTTCCTAAAATTATTCCGGAAAAGCAGTTGGGTACAGCTTACGCTTTGATCTTCTGGGTACAAAACTGGGGGTTGATGGGTGTACCTGCTTTGATTGGTTTTGTCTTGAATGAGTATTGCAAAGGACCGGTAGTAGATGGAATGCAGACTTATGATTATACACTTCCCATGTGGATATTTGCAGGCTTTGGTGTGGCTGCATTGTTCTTTGCTTTGTGGCTGAAAGGTGAGAATAAGAAAAAGGGGTATGGATTGGAGGAACCAAATATTAAAAAATAATTGATTGTCTTTTAGTGAAAATGAGGGTGTCCAGTGTATTATGGATACCCTCATTTTGCTATGTAGGGGTGAGATGGAGTTTTAGTCTTTATCAATCTTCACAATTCCTCCGGTATTAGGATTAAAGATCACTCGTGTATTTACTTTTTTATTAAAAAGGTTATCTATCAGACATTCCGTTGTTCCAAATTGTGTAACAGGTAGTTCTCCGTCAAAATAACGTTTGTTTGGAGTGAATACGGTAACCTGAGCTTTTCCCGGAATATTGTAAATAACACCATCCGTCTTCTTTTTTTCTTTGCCTTTCGGATCCATCGGTGGCAATGTTTCTTGGTTGATGATGGAAATGTAATAAGGTTCACCGGATAAATTATCGGCATCCAGCATCCCTAGTTTCTTTGAGAAACGGAAAGCTACTTTTTCTTTCATGTCCGCTTCTGGTTTTATGCGGATGGTAAATGATTTTTCTATGCGGTCTGTTGTGCCGGCAAACATTTGCATCATGGCTTGTTCCTGTTCATCCAGATTGTCCAGCATGAGTTTTAAAGCGGCTCCGTCTTTGGGCATATAATCTGCTTGCCCGCGGGTCAGGCTGTTTTTGCTTTCTCGTATATTGTAGATTTCTTTCGCCACCAACTCAGCCATTTTAGCGGTAGAACCGGCTATCAGAATCTCTTCGGTCATAAAACTGCGTGGGTCAATACGTTTTTTGACCGTATCGGCAACCTTTGTCACAGGTGCTTTCTCTATAGGAGAGGTGGTGTTGATAGCCTTTATGATTCCTTCAGGAGTCAATTCTACCTGTGAGGCCGCACTTTTGTCTTTCAGTTTTACAGCGTATGCATTGTCCGGGTCAGGAATGCCTATGGAATTTACCTTGATACTGTTTATTTCCCAATGTTCTTCCGGTTGGGATGATATGCCTGTAAGGCGCAGATAGCGATCGGCGTATTGGCAGAATTCTCCGGGCGTGTAGACAACTTTGGTTGCGGTGACTTGCAATTCTATTTCGGTCTTAGGCAAATAATAAACCACTCCTTCTCCCATGGTTCCGGGAGTATATGTACTGACATCTTGTGCGGTGCCGCTTAATGAAACCAGTAACCCTGCTGCGATTAATCCTTTTTTCATATTTCTATATTCTATCATATATGTAAGCAAATATAGCTATTCTTTTGTAAATCTGCCTTTTGTTTCTGTTAATTTCTTCCATGCTGCGGGTAATGCGTCAATAAGATCACTTGAGGTGGTTCCTATTTCTCCTTTTTCTTCCGCTGCAATGTCTCCTGCCAGACCATGTACGTAGACGCCTAGGCGGCATGCATCTTCTTGAGTATATCCTTGTGCCAATAAGGCTGCCAGAATACCGGTCAGCACATCACCGCTGCCGGCGGTTGCCATACCTGGATTCCCGGTGGGATTGAAATAACAATTTCCTTCGGGGGTGACAACTGTGCTCCATGATCCCTTTATAATGATATAGCTTTGCAGATAGGCTGCCAGTTCTTTCGTCTTTGTCAGCCGTTCGTAAGTATCCATGCATTTACCTATCAGTCGTTCCAGTTCCTTTAGATGGGGGGTGAGAATACAGCGCTTCGGCATCCGGCTGAGCCAGTTGCGGTGAGTGCCGAAAATATTAATGGCATCCGCATCCAGCACTAAAGGTACCGGACAACCTTGTATTTGTTCCATCATGGCCAACGCTGTATCTTCTTCTTGTCCCAACCCCGGACCGATGGCTATGGCTTGATAACGGTCTGTATCCACGGGCTCGGCAAAATAATGGTCGTGTATGTCTGTCTGTACAATGGCTTCGGGAACAGTGGTCTGAAGTAAATCATGGTTGTGGATAGGTACATGGACAGTCAGTAATCCCACTCCCGAACGCAGGCAGGCACGGGCAGATAAAATGGATGCTCCTGCCATGCCATAAGATCCTGCGATGAGCAGTGCATGGCCGAAAGTTCCCTTGTGGGCAAATCGTTTCCGCGGTTTGATGAGACTGCGAATTTCTTCTTCCTCTGTGATATAGTAGGGACTTTGTGCTGTATCAATAAAGTCTTTTTTCAGTTGGATGTCCAATAGTTGCCATTCGCCTACAATGTCTTCGTTTTCGGGGAAAAGAAAGGATAACTTAGGTAGCTGAATGCTGAGAGTGACATCCGCGCGTATCATGTTTTGACGGATATTATAAGTGTTGTCCTCACACATTAATCCTGAAGGTACATCAATGGCTACTACCTGTGCCTTGGATGCATTAATATATTTCACTACGGCAGCAAATCCACCGTTCAGTGGTTTGTTGAGTCCGGAACCGAATAATCCGTCTACTACCAGATGCCTTTCTGTCAGGACTGGAGGATCAAATTGTGTGCTTACTTCAGTAAAGTACACCGAGCCGCATTCTTTTAACCGTTCAAGATTGGTCTGACATTCTTCCGACAGTTTTCCTTTGGTGTTAAACAGAAAGACTTCTACGTGATAGTTTTGCTTAGACAACATACGGGCTACGGCAAGCGCATCGCCCCCGTTATTTCCCGGTCCGGCGAATACTACAATATGGAAAGAAGTATCCCATCGGTGGGTAATGGCACGAGTCAGTTCTTCGGCTGCCCGTTCCATCAAATCAATGGAGGCAACCGGTTCTTTGGCAATCGTGTACTTGTCCAGCTCTTTTAGTTGGGTGCTCGAAATAATTTTCATGACAATCTCTTTTGTTTGAACGTACAAAGATAACACTATTTACAAAAAGAGGTTATGTGAATACTTCGATACTTGGAATAAAAATGTTATTTTTGCAGCAATTTAATAAAATAGCGGTTATGGATACCATTCAAATCAAAGATAAACGTTTCACTCCTTTCATTCCTGAAGAACGGATCTTAAAAGAAGTGGCACGGGTAGCGAGTGAGATTAATCGGGATTTAGAAGGAACTAATCCCTTGTTTTTAAGTGTATTGAACGGCGCATTCATGTTTGCTGCCGACTTGATGCGTAACCTTACCATTCCCAGTGAAATTTCTTTCGTGAAACTGGCCTCTTATGCAGGAACTTCTTCTACAGGAAAGGTAAAAGAGTTGGTAGGTTTGAATGATGATATTGAGGGTCGTACAGTGGTGATTGTGGAAGATATAGTGGATACCGGGGTGACAATGAAGCACTTGTTGGAAACATTACAAGCTAGAAAACCGAAAGAGATCCGTATCGCTACCTTGCTGCTGAAACCTGATAAATTGAAGGTGGAATTGGATATACATTATGTGGCCATGCGTATTCCCAATGATTTTATTGTGGGGTATGGTCTGGATTATGATGGCTTGGGACGTAACTATCGGGATATTTACACCGTAATGGAATGAAATTTGTACAACTAAATATAAAAATAAAGGATAAAACAAGATGTTGAACATTGTAATTTTTGGAGCTCCGGGTTCTGGTAAGGGTACTCAGAGTGAACGTATTGTAGAGAAGTTCGGTATTAATCACATTTCAACAGGGGATGTGCTTCGTGCTGAGATTAAGAAGGGTACAGAATTGGGAAAGACAGCCAAAGGATATATTGATCAGGGCCAGTTGTTGCCTGATGAATTGATTATTGATATTCTGGCAAGTACGCTGGATAGTTTCAAGGAAAGCAAAGGGGTTATTTTTGATGGATTTCCCAGAACCATCGCCCAGGCAGAAGCGTTGAAGAAAATGCTGGCCGAACGTGGACAGGAAGTATCTGTTATGTTGGACTTGGATGTACCCGAAGAAGAATTGATGACTCGCCTGATTAAGCGTGGACAGGAATCGGGACGTGCGGATGATAACGAGGAAACAATAAAGAAACGTTTGGTTGTTTATCACTCGCAGACGGCTCCGCTGATTGACTGGTACAAGAACGAAGGTAAATATCAGCATATTCACGGCTTGGGTACGATGGATGCTATTTTTGCCGACATTGTTGCTACTGTCGAAAAATTATAATAATATGCTAATGTGCTGATGCAGCAGTCCGCCAATGTGTCAGTCTGCATAATGATACATGGAGTACAGTTTCGTTGGCACATTAGTAAATTGATAAATTAGTAAATTATTAATTATGGCTGAATCGAATTTTGTTGATTATGTGAAGATATATTGCCGCTCGGGTAAGGGCGGGCGAGGCTCTGCGCATATGCGTCGTGAGAAGTATGTACCCAATGGTGGCCCTGACGGTGGTGATGGCGGTAGAGGAGGTCATGTTATTTTGCGGGGAAACCGTAATTATTGGACATTGCTTCACCTGAAGTATGACCGCCACGTGTTTGCCACACACGGCGGCAATGGATCGAAGAACAAAAGCTTTGGTAAAGATGGTGAAGACAAAGTTATTGAAGTACCTTGTGGTACAGTGGTTTATAATGCTGAAACAGGTGAATATATCTGTGATATCACCGAACACGGACAAGAAATAATTCTGTTGAAAGGAGGACGTGGGGGATTGGGAAACTGGCACTTCCGTACAGCAACCCGTCAGGCGCCACGTTTTGCACAACCGGGAGAACCCATGCAGGAGCTGATGGTTATTTTGGAATTAAAACTGTTGGCTGATGTAGGTTTGGTAGGTTTTCCAAATGCAGGGAAATCCACTTTATTGTCTACTGTATCGGCGGCACGTCCTAAAATAGCCAATTATCCGTTTACTACGCTGGAGCCGAATTTGGGCATCGTGTCCTATCGTGAAGGAAAATCCTTTGTCATGGCGGATATTCCCGGAATTATTGAAGGGGCCAGTGAGGGAAAAGGACTGGGACTTCGTTTCCTGCGCCATATAGAACGCAACTCTTTGTTACTCTTTATGGTACCGGGTGATACAGATGATATCCGTAAGGAATATGAAATCCTGCTGAATGAGTTGGCTACCTTCAACCCGGAAATGTTGGATAAACAACGTGTGCTTGCCATTACCAAAAGTGACATGTTGGATGAAGAACTGATTGCCATGTTGGAGCCGACATTGCCGGATAATGTTCCGCATATCTTTATCTCGTCGGTAACTGGCTTGGGGATACAGCAGCTGAAGGATATTTTATGGACAGAATTGAATAAGGACAGCAATAAGTTGGAAGGTGTCCGTACGGAAACAATTGTTCATCGCGCCAAAGATGTTGCCAAACTGCAGGAAGAGTTGAAAGACATGGGTGAGGATGAGGACTTTGAATATGAATATGAAGAAGATGCCGATGATGACTTCGATTATGAATATGAAGATGAGAATTGGGACGAAGAAGAGGAAAAGAAATGAAACGGCTGACATCAGATAATAAAATGTTGGGATATGAGCTGATGAAGGCATATCCCAACATTTCTTGTTTTTCTACCACCCGTCACGGAGGTTGTAGTAAGGGAAACTACGCTTCGTTCAATTGTAACGGATATTGTGGGGACGAGGCAGAAGATGTGAATCGCAACCGGGAATTGCTGCGTAGCTTGTTACCCGGGGAATCGGTAGAACTCGTAATTCCGCATCAGACCCATAGTGACCATGTGAAAGTTGTGGATACTATTCAGGTAAATACTGAATTGGAAGGAGTGGATGCATTGGTAACAGACATTCCCGGTTATTGCTTGTGTGTATCTACGGCCGATTGTGTTCCTGTTTTATTATATGATACCCGAAAGAAGGTAGTGGCTGCCATTCATGCCGGATGGCGTGGTACGGTGGCCCGGATTGTGGAGAAGACAGTTTCAGTCATGGATAACCAATACGGCTCGCAAGGGAAAGATCTCATTGCTTGCATCGGTCCCAGTATTTCATTGGAGGCTTTTGAAGTAGGGGATGAAGTTTATCAAGCTTTTTATGAGGCGGGGTTTGATATGAATCAGATTGCCCGTAAAGAAGCAAAATGGCATATTGATTTGTGGAAAGCCAACCGTCAGCAGCTGCTGACATACGGTGTGAAACCTGAACATATTGAGATATCCGGCATTTGTACGTATCATAATAACGATGATTTCTTTTCGGCCCGCCGGCAAGGAATCCGGTCGGGAAGGATATTATCGGGCATTCTTTTAGGTGTCTGAGGAACACACTCATTGGAATAACGCAGTATAAAAATAAATATGGAAATAAAAGTATCGGAAGAAATAAAGAAAGCCTGTCCGCAGTTTGCCGGTATAGCCATCCGTGCTACGGTAGAGAACACTGCTTATAGCGAATCTTTGTGGAAAAAGATAGACGAGTTCACTGTACGCTATCGTGAAATGTACACTACGGATTCCATTAAGGATATGGTTACGATTCATGCCACTCGGGAGGCTTATAAGAAATGTGGAAAAGACCCTAGCCGTTATCGTCCTTCGGGGGAAGCGCTTTGCCGTAGAATCCTGCGTGGAATTTCCTTGTATCAGATAGATACTTTGGTAGATCTTATTAACTTGGTATCTATTCGTTACGGATATTCCATCGGTGGCTTTGATGCGGATAAAATACAAGGAGATACATTGGTGTTGGGTATCGGTAAATCCGGAGAGCCTTATGAAGGGATAGGACGTGGAGAGTTGAATATAGAAGGAATGCCTGTTTACAGAGATGCTATGGGCGGAATCGGTACGCCGACCAGTGATAACGAGCGTACTAAACTGGAGGCAGGAACTACGCATCTGCTGACTATTATTAATGGATATAGCGGCAAGGAAGGTTTGCAGGAAGCGGCAGATTATATGTTGGAGCTCTTGAAAGAGTTTGCAGCGTCCAAGGATGAAGAATTAATTTATTTTTAAAATGAGATAATGAAAAGCACACAATTACTATTTTTATTGTTCATAAGTGTGGCGGCATGGGCTGGGGGGCCGGCCAAGAGTAATTTTACCGCAATGGAAGTAAACCATATCAGAGTCAAGACTCCCGGGCTCTTTAATGAGCGCAAGAGTTTCTCCATTCATCTGGATAGTATAAAAGAGAATGAATATTGTTTTCCTCTTCCCGGTGGTAAAGTGATTTCTGCATACGGAGCCTCGCCGGGGGCACAGTGGAACGGATATAAAGACTAAGGCCAATGATACTATCCGTTGTGCGTTTGATGGAATAGTACGTATGGCAAAAACATACGCTGCTTATGGAAATGTAGTTGTTGTGCGTCATGATAATGGATTGGAAAGTATTTATAGTCATAATTCCCGGAATTTGGTAAAATCCGGAGATATCGTGAAGGCCGGTGATGCAGTAGGATTGACAGGCAGAACCGGACGTGCCACTACTGAACACCTTCATCTGGAATTCCGGATAGATGGACAACATTTCAATCCGAATCTGATTTTTGATATGAAAGACCGTACTTTGCACAAAACGGAAATTGTTTGTACCAAAGCCGGCAATAGAGTGATAGTAAAACAGAATTTAACACCTAAAAAATAGACGATGGACATAGAAAAAGCAATCACCGAAGGAATTGTATTCAAAGGTGGTAAATCTCCTAGTGGTAAGCAAGAAGATAAAGTGAAGACCAAGGCTAAAAAGAAAAGCTATATAACAGGGTTGCATGGGTCGGGAGCTGCCAAGATGAAAGCTGAGTTTCGTAAAAAACGTGCTAACAGACATAAGAATAAATAGGAATGTAGATTGAATTTAATATTCAGTACTTTATTAATAATTAAACAATTATCCTCTCCTTTGTTTTGGAATTATTCGTTTTTATATAAAATATGTTGTAAAACATAAAATAAACAGTACCTTTGCAATGTAAAACACAAAGAAGGCAAACCTCTTCGGCGTGGATTAATAGGTAAAAAGTTTAATTTAAAAATGACAAAAGAGATGAAAAAGATTGTATTGTCTGTTATTGTAGCATTGATTGCTATTACTGCAAATGCGCAGGTGTATGTAGGTGGAACATTTGGAGTAGGTTCTGATAAAGTGGAAACAGAAGGAACAGAAGTTAAGAATACTACTTTCAAGATTCTGCCGGAGGTCGGTTATGAACTAAATGAAGATTGGTCTGTCGGTACAGTAGTCGGTTATGAATATAATAAAAGCGGTGATGTGAAAACTAATACTTTCACTATTGCTCCTTATGCACGTTATTTCTTTTTGAATAGTGATGTAGTCCGGTTATTTGCCGATGGCGGATTTGGCTTTTCTACTTCAAAAACGAAGGGGAATGACGCTTTGAATTCGTGGAATATTGGTATTAAACCGGGTATTGCCATCAAATTGTCTGATCATTTTTGTCTGGTTGCCAAGTATGGTTTTCTTGGATATTCCAAAAAAGAGAATCATGGATATGAGAGTGAAAATGTTGGTATAGATTTTGATACGGATGAGTTAAACTTTGGCTTTCATTATATATTCTAATCATATATAAATGTATCTGATAATCAGGAATCATATAACTGTATAATAGTTTGGTGAGCGGAATTTTTCATTTTATGAAAGATTCCTCTTATTTTCTTTACACATTAGGACTGGTTTCCAAAATAAAGCTTATATTTGTGAATGTAATGACGGTATAAAGGAATTGGGAACTGAAATTTATTATTAACTAAAAACAAACAGTCATGAAAAAACTAGCCTTTTTTATTTTATTGTCATTGGTTACACTAGGTGTTTCTGCACAATCAAATCTGAAATGGAATGTGAATGCGGGTATTGGTATGTCAAATTGGTATGGTGATGATACGGATGGTACAGATGCTAAATTTGCTTATAAGGTGGGTATAGGTTTGGAAGTACCTTTTGCTAATACTAATATATGGTCTTTCCAGACAGGTTTGAACTTTATTTCTAAAGGTGTGAAAGGTGATGGAGTAACTGACGCCTGGGACGTGGTTGATGTGACGATCAACCAGCTTTATCTGGAACTGCCTTTGATGGTTGGTGCTCGGATACATACGGCCAGCAATTTTGATCTTCTTTTCAAAGGTGGTCCGTATTTGGCTTATGGAGTTGGCGGAAAAACTAAAATAGATGGTGTATCCGAGAAGGCTGATACTTTCGGTGATGATGGTTTAAAAAGGTTTGATGCCGGTTTGGGGTTAGGAGTTGCTTTTGAATTTGGCAACATAGTTGTAGGTGTTGAAACTGGCACAAGTTTTACTAAAGTAGCTAGTGGTGCTAGTGCTTATAATCTTTCTGCATTGGCCACTATCGGTTATAAATTCTGACCACAGATATAATCTTACCTTTAAATATATAAAGAACGGCTGTTTCTCTTTTAGAAAGAAGCAGCCATTTTTTTTAGATGAAGCGTGGTTTATGAAATAAAAGCTATATTTGCAAATTATGATTAAGGACACAAACTTTTTGGATATGGCACTAATAGATAGGGTAAGGGTGATAAAACTACTTCTTTTTGCACTGTTTGTGATGGTAAGAACGGTGGCTCCGGCTCAGAATCAGGTGGATTGGAGTATAAAGGCCGGTATCGGCATGGCAAATATTATAGGTGATAATATGGGATCTCCTAAAGTAAAGCTGGCGTATAAATTAGGCATTGGCTTGGAGTGCCCTTTTGATAAGATCTGGTCTTTACAAACAGGCGTTTCGTTTGTTTCCAAAGGCACTAATCATACGATTGTTGAAACAGATGGAATTTCGGCTCAGGCTAAAGTAAATGCATCCTATTTGGAGTTGCCTGTAATGGTGGCAGCCCGGTTTGCAATGGATCGGAATACTTATATACTTGTTGCGGCAGGTCCCTATGGCGCATGGGGGATTGGTGGCAAAATCAAGGCTTTAGGGTATAGCTGGTCATCATCGTCTACACCGGATTGGAATACTGGAAATGTGGTTGAAATAAATACTTTTGGCAAAGGCGGACTTGATCTGCGTCGTTTCGATTATGGAGTGGCGATAGGTTTGTCGGTGGAATACCGGCATTATGTGATAGGAGTGGAAGGACGATTAGGGCTGTGCAAACTTCAAAAAGAACTTCAAGGGAAGAATATTACCGGTTTTGTAACAGCGGGATATAAATTTTAAGACGATTTTTTATATGGATTGTAAACACGGATCTTACAGGCTAAGTATGGTTTGCTTTTTATCTGTAAATCCGTGTTGCAATTTGCACTGAGTATGAATAATTAATGATGGAATAAACGAACACCAGTGAATGCCATGGTGATGCCGTATTTGTCACAAGTGTCAATTACATGGTCATCACGTACAGAGCCTCCGGCTTGTGCTATGTATTCCACTCCGCTCTTATGCGCACGTTCTATATTGTCACCAAATGGGAAGAAAGCATCCGAACCCAATGATACCCCCTTCATGGTATCCAGCCACGCGCGCTTTTCTTCGCGAGTCAGCACTTCCGGTTTTTTAGTGAAGAATTGTTGCCAGATGCCGTCAGCCAGAACATCTTCATGATCGTCACTGATATAGACATCAATTGTATTATCACGATCTGCACGGCGGATTTTTTCTACCCACGGCAGATTCATTACTTTAGGATGTTGGCGCAAATACCATATATCCGCTTTATTACCGGCAAGACGTGTACAGTGGATGCGGCTTTGCTGGCCGGCACCGATGCCGATAGCCTGCCCGTCTTTTACATAACAAACAGAATTACTTTGTGTATATTTTAAGGTGATAAGGGCAATAATCAAATCGCGTTTTGCTTCGTCTGGAAAATGCTGGCTTTTAGTTGGAATATGAGTCAGCAGGCTTTCGTCCAGTCTGATTTCGTTGCGGCCCTGTTCAAAAGTAATGCCGAATACATCTTTGTGTTCAATAGGTGCAGGGCGGTAAGCTGGGTCTATTTTAATTACATTGTATGTTCCCTTGCGTTTGTTTTTCAGGATTTCCAGCGCTTCCGGTGTGTAATCGGGAGCTATGACGCCGTCTGAAACTTCACGGTTGATGAGGCGCGCGGTAGCTTCGTCGCAAGTATCGCTCAATGCGATAAAGTCTCCGTAAGAAGACATGCGGTCAGCGCCACGAGCACGGGCATATGCGGTAGCCAATGGGGTAAGTGGCAAGTCATTCACAAAATAAATTTTCTTCAAGGTGTCATTCAACTCGATTCCTACTGCGGCTCCTGCCGGACTGACATGTTTGAAGGAGGTTGCTGCGGGTAGTCCGGTAGCTTCTTTCAATTCTTTGACCAGTTGCCAGCTGTTGAAAGCGTCCAGAAAATTGATGTATCCGGGACGTCCGTTCAATACTTCGATAGGCAATTCCCCTTCTTGCATGAAGATGCGTGACGGTTTTTGGTTGGGATTGCAGCCGTACTTTAATTCTAATTCCTTTGCCATAGTTTTATAATATTTCGGTTTATAGATTTTCAATGTGTGGCAAAGGTACAAAATAAATGGGGAAGACAGGTTATAAGAACTGTTTTTGGTTGCAAACAACATGCTCGGGTGTTATTTGGGGAAGCTGGAATGTGAGATAGGAATTGCTTTGCAATATGAAAATATATTTAAATTTTCTTTAAAAAGAACTTTCAAAAGAATACGGAACAACAGTTAAACAGGAACTAAGTTTCATTTCTTTATTCGGAATTTTGGGTTTGTCGGACTTTGGTGGGGAAGTATGATCCGAGCTTGATGCGACTGTTTTTCTATTTTTTCTCCTACAGTTTTTCCCCAGTGTTTGCGGAGTCAGCACTTTTGAGAGCTCTGTGGTTTGTGTTTCGTAACCTGTCCGGTTTTTCTTCGGGCTTGCTTCTTTTCCGTCTTTCCTTGTTTTCCGTCTGCTGTTTTCGTATAGGTTCCTTCCTTTTTCCGTCCCTATACGCGCGTGCGAATATTATAATGTGTGTGTCTTTTTCCTCCCGTGTCCTCCGCTATAAAAACATGCTTTGTAACACATCTGTTATTCAGAGTATTACAAAAAAGTTTCAGGAAATCCGTATAATTTTTCCTTCGTATGTTTGCTGGTAATCGTTAAAAGGTCTACCTTTGCATCCGCAATCGAGAGAGATGCGGCACTTCAGACAGTGTGACTGACTTGGTGAAACAAACGTAGGAGAGTTTTCCTTGACAGTGTCTGCACCCAGTATCTTACCTTAGCGGGGCTAAGGGAGCGAGAACGGATAAGACGTGGGGAGGATGGACGTCCCGCCTTTTATGGAAGTTTCGAAAAAAAACTTTTTCAAAAAAAACTTTCGAAAGCATTTGGTGATTACGATAAAATCTCTTACCTTTGCATCCGCTTTCGGAAACGATGGCAGACATAAATAAGAGTTCTTTGAAAGATTTAAGATAAACAAACAAGTAGTACAAGCCGGTGCACCTATAATATATATATAATATGGTGTACGGAAAAACAAGAACCGTCAATATTTTTATTGTACTGATAGATTTGGAGTCCTTGAGCAGATTATCAACTGAATAGTTGAAAAAAGATATTATTACAATGAAGAGTTTGATCCTGGCTCAGGATGAACGCTAGCTACAGGCTTAACACATGCAAGTCGAGGGGCAGCATGGTCTTAGCTTGCTAAGGCTGATGGCGACCGGCGCACGGGTGAGTAACACGTATCCAACCTGCCGTCTACTCTTGGACAGCCTTCTGAAAGGAAGATTAATACAAGATGGCATCATGAGTCCGCATGTTCACATGATTAAAGGTATTCCGGTAGACGATGGGGATGCGTTCCATTAGATAGTAGGCGGGGTAACGGCCCACCTAGTCTTCGATGGATAGGGGTTCTGAGAGGAAGGTCCCCCACATTGGAACTGAGACACGGTCCAAACTCCTACGGGAGGCAGCAGTGAGGAATATTGGTCAATGGGCGAGAGCCTGAACCAGCCAAGTAGCGTGAAGGATGACTGCCCTATGGGTTGTAAACTTCTTTTATAAAGGAATAAAGTCGGGTATGGATACCCGTTTGCATGTACTTTATGAATAAGGATCGGCTAACTCCGTGCCAGCAGCCGCGGTAATACGGAGGATCCGAGCGTTATCCGGATTTATTGGGTTTAAAGGGAGCGTAGATGGATGTTTAAGTCAGTTGTGAAAGTTTGCGGCTCAACCGTAAAATTGCAGTTGATACTGGATATCTTGAGTGCAGTTGAGGCAGGCGGAATTCGTGGTGTAGCGGTGAAATGCTTAGATATCACGAAGAACTCCGATTGCGAAGGCAGCCTGCTAAGCTGCAACTGACATTGAGGCTCGAAAGTGTGGGTATCAAACAGGATTAGATACCCCTGGTAGTCCACACGGTAAACGATGAATACTCGCTGTTTGCGATATACAGCAAGCGGCCAAGCGAAAGCGTTAAGTATTCCACCTGGGGAGTACGCCGGCAACGGTGAAACTCAAAGGAATTGACGGGGGCCCGCACAAGCGGAGGAACATGTGGTTTAATTCGATGATACGCGAGGAACCTTACCCGGGCTTAAATTGCAGATGAATTACGGTGAAAGCCGTAAGCCGCAAGGCATCTGTGAAGGTGCTGCATGGTTGTCGTCAGCTCGTGCCGTGAGGTGTCGGCTTAAGTGCCATAACGAGCGCAACCCTTGTTGTCAGTTACTAACAGGTTCCGCTGAGGACTCTGACAAGACTGCCATCGTAAGATGTGAGGAAGGTGGGGATGACGTCAAATCAGCACGGCCCTTACGTCCGGGGCTACACACGTGTTACAATGGGGGGTACAGAGGGCCGCTACCACGCGAGTGGATGCCAATCCCCAAAACCTCTCTCAGTTCGGACTGGAGTCTGCAACCCGACTCCACGAAGCTGGATTCGCTAGTAATCGCGCATCAGCCACGGCGCGGTGAATACGTTCCCGGGCCTTGTACACACCGCCCGTCAAGCCATGGGAGCCGGGGGTACCTGAAGTGCGTAACCGCGAGGAGCGCCCTAGGGTAAAACTGGTGACTGGGGCTAAGTCGTAACAAGGTAGCCGTACCGGAAGGTGCGGCTGGAACACCTCCTTTCTGGAGAGGACGAAAGATCGATAAGGTTTTTGTTCTTGTACTGCTGGTGTTGTTTATTCAAGATATGATTCCGTAATGATACGGAAGAGAGAAAGTAAGAAGCCGGGTCTAATTAAACAGACTAGGTTGAACTTAGTCCTATAGCTCAGTTGGTTAGAGCGCTACACTGATAATGTAGAGGTCGGCAGTTCAACTCTGCCTGGGACTACGAACGGAATCAAGTTCGGGGGATTAGCTCAGCTGGCTAGAGCATCTGCCTTGCACGCAGAGGGTCAACGGTTCGAATCCGTTATTCTCCACTCCATCGGAAACGTAAGAAACGAAGATGAACGATCTATGACATATTGTACAAGCAAAAAGTAATTTTAGTAGTAAAGAGCTAAAAGTATATATCATCCCGCTGGCACGCAAGTGTGAGCGAATGGATAAGGAAAGTAAAGAAGGGCGCATGGCGGATGCCTTGGCTCTCGGAGGCGATGAAGGACGTGATAAGCTGCGATAAGCTTTGGGGAGGTGCAAATGACCTTTGATCCAGAGATTTCCGAATGGGACAACCCAATATCTTGAAGAGGTATTATCCAACGTTGTTGGAGGCTAACGCAGGGAACTGAAACATCTTAGTACCTGCAGGAAAAGAAAATAAACAATGATTCCCCCAGTAGTGGCGAGCGAACGGGGAACAGCCCAAACCATCCATGTTACGGCATGGGTGGGGTTGTAGGACTACGCCGTTGCATGAAGACATCAGAGAAGAACTTTCTGGAAAGAAAGACCATAGAGCATGACAGTTGCGTATTCGAATGTTGTCGAAGCATAGTAGTATCCTGAGTAGCGCGGAGCACGAGGAATTCTGCGTGAATCTGCCGGGACCATCCGGTAAGGCTAAATACTCCCGAGAGACCGATAGCGAACCAGTACCGTGAGGGAAAGGTGAAAAGCACTTCGAACAGAAGAGTGAAATAGTTCCTGAAACCGTGCGCCTACAAGCGGTCGGAGCTCGTTAATGAGTGACGGCGTGCCTTTTGCATAATGAACCTACGAGTTGCCTTTGCCGGCAAGGTTAAGTGTGACGACACACGTATCCGAAGCGAAAGCGAGTCTGAACAGGGCGTATAGTCGGCAGTGGCAGACGCGAAACCAAGTGATCTACCCTTGGCCAGGTTGAAGGCTGGGTAACACCAGCTGGAGGACCGCACCAATAAGCGTTGAAAAGCTTCTGGATGAGCTGAGGGTAGGGGTGAAAGGCTAATCAAACTTGGAGATAGCTCGTACTCCCCGAAATGCATTTAGGTGCAGCCTTGCGGGTTACTGATGTGAGGTAGAGCGACTGATAAGATGCGAGGGCTTCACCGCCTATCAAGTCTTGACAAACTCCGAATGCGCATCAGTTCTACCGCAGGAGTGAGGGCATGGGTGCTAAGGTCCGTGCCCGAGAGGAGAAGAATCCGGACCACCTGCTAAGGTCCCGAAATGACAGCTAAGTTAAACTAACGAAGTCTGACTGCTAAGACAGCTAGGATGTTGGCTTGGAAGCAGCCATTCATTTAAAGAGTGCGTAACAGCTCACTAGTCGAGGAGTCGGGCGTGGATAATAATCGGGTATCAAGTTGTCTACCGAAGCAGTGGGATCATTTATATGATCGGTAGGGGAGCATTCCAGTCAGCGTCGAAGGCGTACCGTGAATTATTCTGGAGCGTCTGGAAAAGCAAATGTAGGTATAAGTAACGATAAAGGGGCGGGAAACCCCTCGCCGAAAGACTAAGGTTTCCTGATCAACGCTAATCGGATCAGGGTCAGTCGGGTCCTAAGGCTCAGCCGAACGGCGATGCCGATGGCAGAAACGGTTAATATTCCGTTACTACCTTCAGGAGTGACGTGGAGACGCAGTAGTGACAGTGCCGCCATCTGACGGAATAGATGGTTGAAGGGTGTAGGAGTCGATCATGGCAGGCAAATCCACCATGAGATCCGAACGATAGTATGCCGCGTCCTTCGGGACAAGGCAATAGTGCGCGTAAGCATGCTGCCGAGAAAATCCGCTAAACTTAATCCTGCAGGTACCCGTACCGCAAACGGACACACGTAGTCGGGATGAATATTCTAAGGCGCTTGAGTGATTCACGGTTAAGGAACTAGGCAAACTGACCCTGTAACTTCGGGATAAAGGGTCCCTACCCTTTTATGGGAGGGCGCAGAGAATCGGTCCAGGCAACTGTTTAACAAAAACACAGGGCTGTGCCAAATCGAAAGATCCAGTATACAGCCTGACACCTGCCCGGTGCTGGAAGGTTAAGAGGAGATGTCATCGATAAGAGAAGCGTTGAATTGAAGCCCCAGTAAACGGCGGCCGTAACTATAACGGTCCTAAGGTAGCGAAATTCCTTGTCGGGTAAGTTCCGACCTGCACGAATGGTGTAATGATCTGGACGCTGTCTCAACCGTGAGCTCAGTGAAATTGTAGTATCGGTGAAGATGCCGATTACCCGCGATGGGACGAAAAGACCCCGTGAACCTTTACTATAGCTTATCATTGAATCTGGGCACGTGATGTGTAGGATAGGTCGGAGGCTTTGAAGCAGGTACGCCAGTATTTGTGGAGCCGCTGTTGAAATACGACCCTTTATTTGTTTGGATTCTAACCCGTGGAACGGGGACATTGATTGGTGGGTAGTTTGACTGGGGTGGTCGCCTCCAAAAGCGTAACGGAGGCTTCTAAAGGTGCCCTCCGGCCGATTGGTAACCGGCCTTAGAGTGTAATGGCATAAGGGCGCTTGACTGGGAGACTGACAAGTCGATCAGGTAGGAAACTAGAGCATAGTGATCCGGTGTTTCCGTATGGAAGGGACATCGCTCAAAGGATAAAAGGTACTCCGGGGATAACAGGCTGATCCCTCCCAAGAGCTCATATCGACGGAGTGGTTTGGCACCTCGATGTCGGCTCGTCACATCCTGGGGCTGGAGAAGGTCCCAAGGGTTGGGCTGTTCGCCCATTAAAGTGGCACGCGAGCTGGGTTCAGAACGTCGTGAGACAGTTCGGTCTCTATCTATCGTGGGCGTATGAAATTTGCGTGGCTCTGACACTAGTACGAGAGGACCGTGTTGGACAGACCTCTGGTTTGCCGGTTGTGCCGCCAGGTGCATTGCCGGGTATCTAAGTCTGGATCGGATAAGTGCTGAAAGCATCTAAGTACGAAGCCGGCCACAAGATTAGATTTCTCAGGGTCGTTGTAGACTACGACGTTGATAGGATGCAGGTGTAAAGGTAGAGATACCAAAGCCGAGCATTACTAATTGCCCGTTCACTTTCCTTATATGTCGGATGGTGTATACCTTTGGTTTTTACTACAGAATGAAATTACGATAACAGCTCAACAATATGTCAACCTTATTCAGGTGGCTATAGCACAAGGGTTCCACCTCTTCCCATTCCGAACAGAGAAGTTAAGCCTTGTCACGCCGATGGTACTGCGTCACAGTGGGAGAGTAGGTAGCCGCCATTTTGATTGAAGCCTCCGGACTTGAAGAAGTTCCGGAGGCTTTTTTTTTGTATCCGACGCATGAAATGTGACCTCTACCGTTTTTTCCCCGTGGGTGTGGATACGTTTCCCACGGAACTGTCCGGAAGGCTCCGCCATGTCTTTTCTCCGGCAGGGGCGGTTCCGGAAACCCTCGCCGGGTACTTATGCCTTGAAATAGGGACTGGAAATAGAACAGGCAGGTCTGAAGGCCTGCCCTGATAGAGAACCGGGAGATGATTATAGAGCCTTTATGCAAGCTATCAGTTTGTCGACATCTTCTTCTTTTGTATCGAAAGAGGTAACAAGTCTCATTTCTCCTATGGTTTCGTTCCAAAAGTAGAAATGATAATATTCTTGTAGCTTATCTTCTTTTTCACGCGGCATGATGAAGAATAATTGGTTGCTCTCCACTGTTTGGGTAAACTTTATATCAGGCATTGTGGAAAGTTTCTTGTACAAGCGTTGCGCCATTGCGTTGGCATGTTGTGCGCATGTTAACCATAGGTTATCTTCAAGGAAGGCTGTGAACTGGCAAGAGATATAACGCATTTTGCTGGCCAATTGGCAAGATTGTTTTCTGGCATAACGTGCTTCCTTTATCAAATCCTGATTGAAAATCACTACACATTCGGCTCCCATCAGTCCGTTCTTTGTTCCTCCCAAAGTCAATGTGTCAACTCCGCAAGCTCCTGATATATCATCAAGACTCATTCCCAATGCTGCCGCGGCATTAGAGATACGGGCACCGTCCATATGCACAAACAGTCCATGCCGGTGTGCAAATTCTGTCAATGCGCATATTTCTTCTGGTTTATAAATTGTTCCCAATTCACTACATTGACTTAGGTAAATTGCTCCGGGCTGAGAATGGTGTTCTATACCAAAGTTAACCATAAATGGTTTTAGTAATTCCGGAGTCAGTTTGCCATCCGGAGTAGGAATTGTGCGCATGAAACAGCCAGTCGCTTTACTGGGGGCACCACATTCATCTACAGCAATGTGAGCTGTGTCGGCACAGAAGATAATATGGTAAGGACGGGTCATTATTTGCAGCGCCATAGTATTACTGCCTGTGCCATTAAAAACAAACAGTGCTTCACATGGACGTGAAAATTGTTCTTTCACTTTGTGGGCGGCTTCTTCTGTCCATGGATCATCTCCATAGCCAAGTGCATGTCCGTTATTGGCCTTCATTAACGCTTCCATGATGCGGGGATGTACACTTGAATTATTGTCAGATGCAAAACTTCTCATATTCTTTTTCTATTTTACAATTTATTTGTAAAGGTAGGAGCTTTTTCAACAAAATGCAATGAAACGTCATTGAAATAAATACGCAAAAGGAGCATCATGCAGATGTATTATACATGTAATGCTTTTATCTGATCTTTGTCATCGGAAAAATAACAAGGTAAAAGTATGATGAAAGCTCAGATGAAAGGCATTAGCCTTATGATAATTCTCTTGATGTTGGTATTGACCGTACAGGCGGCTGCTTTGAGAGGAACTGTAACAGATGAAGCGACTAAAGAGCCACTTATTGGTGCTGCTGTACAGTTAAGTGGTACAAATACAGGAACTATTATTGATGTGGATGGTAATTTCTAACTTGCGGGATTAAGAAATGGAACGTACAAGCTTATTATATCTTATGTGTCTTATTGTACACAGACTGTTGAGGTTACAATAAACGGCATGTTCGAAATAAAAGTAGAACTAGAACAGGATAATCAACAATTAGGAGAAGTTGTGGTTGTAGCGGATGCTAAAAAGAATACGGAGAATGCTATTATTACCCAACAACGTACCAGCTTGGTTATGCAAACGGGAGTTTCTGCCCAGCAGATTACCAAGACGCAAGATAAAGATGCTTCGGAAGTGATTCGCCGTGTACCGGGTATCAGTATAATTGAGGAGAAATTCGTTATGGTACGTGGGCTTTCACAACGGTATAATAATGTGTGGATTAATAATAGTGCCGTACCTAGTTCTGAAGCCGATGCGCGTGCTTTCTCTTTCGATATTATTCCATCGTCGCAGTTGGATAATATGTTGGTAGTGAAATCGCCTGCACCGGAATATCCGGCTGATTTCAGTGGTGGTTTTATTTTAGTGAATACCAAAGATGTTCCTAGCAGTAATCTGTTTACTATTTCGGTTGGAACTAGTTTAAATGATCAGACTCATTTTAAAAAGTTTCTGTATAATAAAGGAAGTGGCACAGATTTTCTAGGTTTCGATAATGGCTTTCGTAGCTTGAAAGGTGGAATCAATGCTGTGCTTAATCCGATAAATAATGGCTATGATTTATTAAATAATGGGTTAAATAATGACTGGACCGTTAAAGATCGTAGGCCCTTGGCAGATCTTAGCCTGAATATGAATTTCAGCCGTCGCTGGGTGGATAGTAGCGGACGTACTTTGGCTATGTTAGGAACAGTGAACTATATAAGACATATCTGGATATGGATAATAATTTGTTTGGTGCTTCGGTGTTAATTATATGCCAGATTTTATAGTTGGAAAAATGGTTTGCCGGGTGCTTATAAAGTAATGAATGTCCCTAATGAATTATTACAAGAGAAGAATTATGGGGAGAATGGACTTTATTTATTGGAACAAGTGGATTGGCGCAATAATTACGAAGGCAATAATCTCTTGAGTGCCGGTTATGTAGGGGCCAATCTTCCGTTGGGCAAATTGAATGTATACGCAGGAGTTCGTTTTGAATATAATAGAATGGAGCTGGTTAGCCATACACAGAAAAACGAGGAAAGCCCCACTAGCGTGTTTTACACGTATAATGACTTTTTCCCGTCTGTAAATGTGGCTTATCGTCTGAATGATAAGCAGCAGTTCCGTTTATCTTATGGACGTACTGTGAATCGTCCGGAATTTCGGGAGGTTTCTTCTTCTGTATATTATGATTTTGATCTTGCCAGCAATGTACAAGGTAATTATAATTTAAAGCCTGCTTATATTGATAATTTAGATTTTGGTTATGAGTTTTATCCCAGCAGTGGAGAGCTGATTTCTGTTTCTCTTTTCTATAAAAAGGTTTAAGAATCCTATTGAATGGACTTATACTGTATCCGGAGGCACAGACCTTATCTATTCGTATGTCAATGCCAAAGGAGCGGATAATTATGGAGTAGAAGTGGATATCCGCAAAAATCTGGATTTTATAGGTATGCGTAATTTTAGTCTTAGTCTGAACGGGGCCTTAATTAAAAGTAAAGTGAAATTTGAGCCGGGAGCCAAAGAGAAGGACCGTCCGATGCAAGGTCAATCTCCATATTTGATTAATGCCGGTTTTTTCTATCAACATGCCGATAGCGGATGGAATGCTGCATTGCTTTATAACCGTATCGGTAAGCGTATTATTGGTGTAGGCCGTAGTTTGGGAACCGCAGACAATGAAGTAAGAGTACCCGATTCTTATGAAATGCCCCGTAATGCAGTAGATTTAAGTGTTTCGAAAAAAATTGGTAATCTGGAAATAAAGGTTGCTGTACGCGATTTGTTGGCGGAGAAAGTTTCTTTCAAGCAATTTGAAGAAACTAGGCATGGAAAAGTGGAGCAAATTACCCGTCAATACAAATCAGGGCGTAATTTCAATTTGAACATTAACTATACGTTTTAAAATAGAATGAATCTTTCATTATTAACCAATAAACAAATGGAAATGAGAACTGACAAGTTTATGATTTACGTATTCTCAGCAATAATGCTGGGGGGAATGGTTGCTTGTAGCAGTGATGATCCGGAAACTGATACAGGAAACGGTAATGGCAACGGTGGAAATGCCGAAGCTCCTTATGTATGGGGGGCTGAGGGAGCTATTAAAACATGTGACCACTTGTTATTTGATGATGATAAAACTGAGAATGCCAAAGGTACCGTGATAGGAAATGGAGATCAGGAGTTTATTTTTAAGGGTACACAGACTTTGTCCAAAGGAACTTACCTGATGAAAGGATGGATTTATGTGGGAACTGGGTCGGTATTGACCATCGAACCGGGGACTGTTATCAAAGGGGATAAAGATACACAGGCTGCCTTGATTGTAGAACCGGGTGGCAAACTAATAGCCGAGGGTACTAAAGATGCTCCGATTGTCTTTACCTCTGAACAGCCTAAAGGCCAGCGTAAACCGGGAGATTGGGGGGGATTGATTATTTGTGGTAATGCCAAGAATAATCAGGGAGTGTTGAACCAGCAGATTGAAGGAGGTCCGCGTACTAAACATGGAGGAAATGATGATGCTGACAATTCAGGTATATTAAGATATGTACGTGTGGAATTTGCTGGTTATCCTTTTCAAAAAGATAAGGAAATTAATGGTATAACTTTTGGATCTGTAGGTAGTGGAACTACCATTGATCATTTACAGGTTTCATATTCCAATGACGACTCTTACGAATGGTTTGGAGGTAATGTAAATTGTAAATATCTAGTGGCTTATAATGGATGGGACGATGAATTTGATACAGATAATGGCTTCTCCGGTAAGGTCCTGATGCCAACAAAATATATGATGATGTGCTTTATGATTTATTGATGGACAAGAGCAAGGCTCTATTTGATGTCAGCGGTTTTGTTAATTAAACAGTAGAATATATCTGTTGAGCAGCGTTTTGGAACAGATGAGCGTTTGGAACAGATGATAATTGGTTGGATGGCTGGACTAATTTCGATCCTAATAATACAGACTACTAATACACCTTTGAATATACACACATAGCTGTTAATTTTAGGGGATTCTATGCGGTAAAGTCATAGAATTCCCTTATTTTTGTATCCAAACCTAGAAACTATTAATTAATACACCTATGTATCCATTTAAATTTAACCCCATTCTGAAATCCACCATTTGGGGTGGAGAAAAGATTATCCCGTTCAAACATCTGAATATTGAACAGCCTCAGGTTGGCGAAAGTTGGGAAATTTCTAATGTCCCGGGCGATGAGTCTGTTGTTGCTAATGGAACTGAAGCCGGCAAAAATTTGAGCCAGTTGGTAAAAGAATATAAAGGTTCTTTGGTAGGAGAAAGTAATTATCAGCGTTTTGGCGATAATTTTCCCTTGTTGATCAAATTCATTGATGCTTGTGACGATCTCTCTATACAAGTGCATCCAGATGATGAACTGGCAAAGAAGCGTCATAATTCGATGGGCAAGACCGAAATGTGGTATGTTATTGACAATGCCGGGGGGAAAGCACATCTGCGTTCGGGACTAAGTAAAAAAATTACTCCCGATGAATATGCTGCAATGATTGCTGATAATACTATTTGTGATGCATTGGCTGATTATGCCGTACAACCGGGTGATGTGTTTTTCTTGCCTGCAGGACGTATCCATAGTATTGGAGCCGGATGCTTTATTGCTGAGATTCAGCAGACCTCGAATGTGACTTATCGAATTTATGATTTCAATCGTAAGGATAAAAATGGCAATACTCGTGAGTTGCATACAGAATTGTCAAAAGATGCCATAGATTATTCTGTAGAAGAGGATTATCGTACTCATTATACTCCGAAACAGAATGAATCTGTCGAGTTGGTTACCTGTCCGTATTTCACTACTTCTGTTTATGATTTGACTGAAAATATGACGATAGATTATAGTGAACTGGATTCATTTGTAATTTATATTTGCATGGAAGGTACATGTACGGTAACTGATGGGGATGGTAACTCATTGGAATTGCAAGCCGGTGAATCTATCCTTTTCCCTGCCACAACAAAAGAAGTGAAAGTAACCGTGGAAGGTCATGTTAAGTTCTTGGAAACTTATGTATAAAGATTCGTTTTGTTTTTGATAAAATAAACTGCTGTTTCCAATACATACAATGAAAGCAGCAGTTTATTTTATTAAAAACAATGTTTCCTGTTTAAAAGGTAAACTTCAGGCATACAGGTTTATTGGTTTTTATTGTTTTGCCTGTGTCTTTCAGTAGTCCTGTTTGGGAATCTCTTTCAAATACTTGTATGGAGTTGCTGTCTCTGCAGGCCACTAACAGGTATCGTCCGTTCCGGCTGATAATAAAATTACGTGGATGGATACCAGTCAGCTGATAACCTGTCTTTGTTAATGTTCCTTCTTCCTGATTTATGGAGAAAATAGCGATACCGTCTGCTTTTAAGCGGTTGGATGCATACAGAAATTTTCCATCAGGTGAAATGTGGATATCTCCGCTACCTTTGGCACCCACTGTGTCAGCTTCTATATATTGTATGGCGTTTAATTTTCCTTTGTCGTAAGAGAAAGCTATAACTTTTCCTGAGATTTCATTAATCAGATAAGCGAATTTTTGGTTCGGATGGAAACAAATGTGGCGTGGTCCTGATCCTGATTCTACTTTTATATTAAATTCTTCGGATTCATTCAGCAAGGAATGGGATACACCATCAGTTACATTCTCACTAACAGGAAATACATGAATCTGGTCTGTTCCTAAATCACTGGCAAGTAGATATTTATGGTCTGGAGTGAATTCTATACAATGTAAATGTGGCTGTGTTTGTCTCTCTTTGTCAAGACTATTTCCTGTAAAGGAAATAAGGCGTGTTTCGGATTTTAATTTGCCGTCTTTATCTAGTGGGAAAACGGTAATGCTACCTCCCATATAATTTGCTGTCAAGACAAATTTTTCCGACGGGCTGAGAGTTATATAACAAGGTGCACCGCCGTCAGTGGGTTGAGAATTAAGCAAAGTTAGTTTCTTTTGTTCTTTATCGAATTTGATGGCATTGGCGGTAGAACTTTTTCCGGAATCCTCCCCTACAGCATATATTCTTTCTCCATCAGCCGACGGAATGAGGAAAGATGGGTTGGATATTCCTTTTATTCCGCTGATATATTGGGAGTTGCCAGTTTGCTCATCAAAGTTATAAACCTTGATACCTTCTTCCTCTGGAGTTGCATAACTGCCTACCAACATATACATCATATTCGGATTTTCTTCAACTGTAATTGCTTCCGTTTGTTTCTTGGGAGAGGGTATACAGCCTCCCAGTATCATACTGTTCATACACAATACCATTAATTTTTTGTTCATATTGTCTGATCTGTTAGGATTAGAAAAATTATTTTCAAAGATACATTGTTCTCATTAAAATGCTATAAATAAATGAATAAATAATTGGATCTTAACAGAAGTGTGTGTATATTTGTAATCTCTTTATGAGTTACCAGTACGGGGTTGACTGGATTTGACAGCGGGCAGAAATGGTAAGTAAGCATGCAGTGCGTCGTTGATTTGCACTTTAATCTCAGTCCTCAAAATTTTATCTGGCGAACGAAAATACGCTCTTGCTGCTTAATCGAATCATAGTAGATTAGCTTTATTTCTGCCAAAGTGGTGGAAACGAGACATCACTCAAAAGCTCTTGTTCCGAAGCGTTTGATCAAGTGGTGCAGTAAAATCGGGAATAGTTAGAGATCCGCCTCGTGTCTCTTACGAAAATTTAGAGGATAAGGTATAAGTTGGTGGCTTCGGTCCTGCTTATACTCGAAAATTTAGGCAAAGATAAGCATGTAGAAAGCTTATGATTTCCTCGTTTGGACGAGGGTTCGATTCCCTCCAGCTCCACAAACTAAGAGTGATTCGTCCTTGGGCTTTCATAATCCAAGGACGAATTCTTTTTTTTAGAAGAGTAATGTATGAGGTTACTCATGTTTCTTTTCTGATTTTTGTAGAATACATTTTCTCTCTTTTTCTAAAGAAATTCTTGTTTTTCACGTAAAGACGCTTGTTTAAAGATGAATGCTATTTTATTGTTTAATGACTAATTCTATTACATAATCTATGTCATCAGGTACTTGAGGCAGTTTTATAAATATGCCGTCTTTCTCCTGTTTGAAAGAAAGTGGAGTTTTGGAAATGAACTGTATTGCTTTCTTTACTTTTGCCTTCAGAGGTATATAAAGTGCATCATCCTGCAAATCTAGTATATGGATGAATAAACGGTCACCTTTGCGAGTTGATACCCCCCATGTATGAGGAACTACATCACCACCACGGGTTCCATAAATCGTTTCTCCATATTGATTCATCCATTTACCCACCTGTTTTAGATGCTCTACAGCTGTAGCTGGTAATTCTCCGTTGGGCTGAGGTCCAATATTCATTAGCAAATTTGCATTTTTTCCAGCTGCCTTAACCAAATAGTGTATCAATTCTTTAGGGGATTTGTAATTTTGGTCTTCAATTCTGTAGCCCCACATTCCGTTCATTGTTTCACAAGTTTCTAAAGGGAGTTCACTTATTCCTTGTCCTGCTGAAAAACCGGCTTTGTTTTCACCGGGCAAATCACGTTCGAACATTTGGAAATCTTCTCCTGCATAAGGAGTTCGGTGATGATTGTTGCCTATTAGACAGGATGGTTGCAGTTTATGAATTAATGCATATTGTTCTTCCAGTTGCCAATTGAAGTTGGTAGGTTGATCCCAAATACCGTCAAACCAAATGGCGCCGACGGGGCCATAGTTAGTCAAAAGCTCGGTCAGCTGTTTATTCATAAACTTGTAGTAACTTGCCCAGTTTCCATGTCCTTTGGGACGTCCTGTTCCATGTCCGGTGTTTCCTTCCGGATAGTCGTCACGAAACCAATCCAAATGCGAATAATAAAAATGGAGTTTGATGCCTTGTTTTTGACATTCTTCTGCCAGTTCTTTTAGTATGTCTCGTTTGAAAGGGGTGGCATCTACGATATTAAAATCGGATTCTTTTGTATCAAACATTGAGAAACTGTCATGGTGTCTACTGGTAATACAGATATATTTGGCTCCGGAGGTTTTGATGGCAGAAACCCATTCGGCAGCATCGAAGCGCGAAGGATAGAATCCGGATGCCAGTTTGGCGTATTCATTACGGTTGATGTTGTGAGTGTTCATATACCATTCTCCTTGGGCGGTCATACTGTAAATGCCCCAATGAAGGAATATACCGAATTTATTATCTTGAAATTCCTGCCGTGCTTTTATATTTTCAGGAGTAGGTGTATAAATTTGATTGGAGGTTTGTGCGAAGGCTGAAGTTCCCGCCATCAATAACAAGGCTGCGCCTAATTTGATTTTTTGTGCTAATTTGTTTCTCATTGTTATTATAAATTTGTTTTGCGAAATATAGTTATACTCTTGGAATATTTAAAGCATTTTTTGAAAAATGTTGCACTGCGAATTGAATTTTAATGGATTCTAACTGGGGGTATGTAAAGAGTCTTTTTTGTTTATAAGGTATAAAAAGATGTTTTCTATTGTTTGGAAATTAATCATTCTATACCTTTGTGAAAGTAATATTGAATTTTATATGAGAGTAAAAGAAATTCCTATACTGCTTTTGACCGGTTATCTGGGCAGTGGAAAAACGACATTAGTGAACCATATTCTTTCTAATAAACGTGGTATTAAGTTTGCGGTTATTGTCAATGATATCGGTGAGGTGAATATTGATGCCGACCTCATACAGAAGGGGGGGATTGTAGGAAAGAAAGACGAAAGCTTGGTAGCACTTCAGAACGGTTGTATCTGTTGTACTCTGAAGATGGATTTGGTGGAGCAGATAGATGATATTATGAAGCAGGAGCGTTTTGATTACATTGTGATTGAGGCAAGTGGGGTTTGTGAACCAGCTCCTATCGCACAGACTATTTGTTCTATTTCAAGTATGGGGAATACGTACGGGGGATGTCGTTTGGATTGTATTGTGACTGTGGTAGATGCCTTGCGTCTGCAAAGTGAGTTTTCTTGTGGCAACGATTTGACCTGTAAGGGTATTGACGAAGAGGATATTGAAAATTTGATTATCCAACAGATTGAATTTTGTAATGTTGTATTGTTGAATAAGGCCTCGGAAGTGAAACGTGACGAATTGGAACGTATCAAACAGATTATCCGTACATTGCAACCTGCAGCTGAAATAATAGAATGTGATTATGCTAATGCAGATTTGGATAAGATAATCTATACTGAAGCATTTGACTTTGAACGTACTGCCACTTCTGCCGGTTGGATACGTGGAATAGAGAGTGCCCTTACGGAAGAGCAGAAAAAAGAAGCGGAGGAGCATGCACACCATCATCATCATGAAGGTAGTGAAGTGGATGAATATGGCATCAGTACTTTTGTGTATTATCGTCGTCCGGCTTTTGATATCCATAAATTTGATCGTTTTGTATCAACCCAGTGGAGTCGTAATATTATTCGAGCAAAAGGAGTCTGTTATTTCAGTAATAATCGTGATATGTCTTTTCTTTTTGAACAGGCCGGTGTGCAGAAAAAGTTGAAGGAAGCCGGTTTATGGTATGCTACGGCACCTGAAGAAGAACTGATAGAGGTAATGCGTCAGGAGCCGGGCTTATTGCGGGATTGGGATGATAAATATGGAGATCGTATGCAGAAAATAGTTTTTATCGGGCGACATCTTGATAAAGAAGAGTTGATACGTGAACTTGATGAGTGTCTGGAATAGGTTCTCAAAAGAGGATATAATCTTTGGTATGATGGTATCTCATTATACCAAAGATTTTTTATCTTATTTTCTTACCTTATTTCCATTGATATACAGTTCTTTCAGTACTACATCCTTAGCTCCCGTAATTAAATTTCCCTTTTTCTCTACATTATTGAAACGGCTGTTTGTTACATGGATGTCTTCAATATTGACACGGTCGTCATATCCGGTAATCAAGACTCCGTACTTACTTTTTTCACTGGTAACATTATCCAGATATACATGGCGTACTACAGGTGGGAAACTTCTGTCACATTTTTCACGGTTTTCATATTGCAGGTTGATTTTCAAAACGGCTTCGCGACATTCACCTACTTCTACATTACGCACATAAATATTTTCAATGACACCACCACGGCAGTTGTTGGTTTTGATGCGGATGACACGTTCCAGGTTCGGGCTGTCCATTTTGCAGTTTTCAACAAACAGGTTCTTATATCCTCCCGAAATCTCACTGCCTACAACTACACCACCGTGTCCGTCTTTCATTTCGCAATTGCGTACAATGATATTTTCACTTGGTACATTCCATTTCCGTCCGTCGGCATTCCGTCCGCTTTTAATGGCAATGCAGTCGTCTCCAGTATCGAATATACAGTTTTCAATTAATACGTTCTTACTTGATTCCGGATCGCAGCCATCGCTATTGGGACCGTGACTGGAAACTTTAACCCCACGCACTGTCAGACTTTCACAAAATAAAGGATGGATAACCCAAAACGGAGAATTTTTCAATGTTACATTTTCTATTAAAATAGTGTTGCAACGATATAGATTGATAAGTTGGGGACGTAAACCGTCTTCAAAAGTCATTTGGCGCTTATCTATCGGGGCAAATGTTTCGGCGTACATCAGTAATTTGTCTCTGCCGCCATTTTTTTGAGCTGTCATACCTTCCTTCCAGCCATAGTGTGGAGCACCACACATACTCCACCAGTTATCATTACTGGCCTGTCCGTCTATAATACCTTTACCGGTAATGCCTATGTTGCTTTCACCATAAGCATAAATTAATGGATGCAAATTGTAACAGTCTACTCCTTCCCAGCGAGTGAGTACGGTTGGAGTATATAGATATTTCTCTGAAGAAAATTTTAGATAGGCACCTTCTTCCAAATGCAGATTTACATTACTTTTCAGTGTGATAGGACCTGTTAGAAATTCTCCGGGTGGAACTAATACAGTTCCTCCACCTGTCTGACTGCATGTGAGGATAGCTAGATTGATTGCTTCATGGCAGAGTATTTCACCATTATTTCCTTCTTTGGCACCGAAATCTTTAATGTTGTACACACGATCGGGAAAAGAAGTCTTTTTGATTTGTTTTTCTATTTGCTCACTTTCTTTCCAAATCTCTTGTGGTATTTGTGCATGAGCAAGTCCAAAATATGCACATATACAAAGTACACTAACTAACTTTTTTACCATATCTTTGATGTTTAATAATTAATAATTTCATAGTTACCAAAAAATATCTACGATGCAATATTAAAGCATATAATTAGAAAATAAGTGGATTAATTGCCCATTATTGTGTAAATTCTAATAATAGAGGAATAACTGCTGCTACATTTTTATATTATTTGTATATTCGTACCTTAATAATCTGATATTATGAAATACATCACCTGTATATATTGATATCTGTTGGGGAATTCTTGTCGTGATAGGAGGTAGTATTTCTACTACCAAAGATAGTCTTCTGAATATTATAAGATATACAAGCGCAGGATTCCATTAATTCTTCTAGTCTGAAAAAATAATTTAGTGAACTACCTGTAAAGTATGGAGTAGATCAATTGAACTATGAAAATTACCGTTTGGAAACTAAGAACAGGAGTTTTTTAGTAATTAGACTTTTTATGGTACTTGTATTGGTGAAATTACCAAAAGGGGAAATGTTTATCTCCACCAATGAATTGCATTTGTCGCTAGTGATAGAGAGCCTGTTTGATAATACTAATAAATTTACAGATTCTGGATCTGTAACTCTTAAAATAAAGTTGGATAAGGCACAAAGTAAGTTACGAATTGAAGTAACCGATACCGGCTGTGGCATTCCTCCCGAAGAACGGGAGGAAATATTTCTGTGTTTGTCTGTATAACTTAGTGTGTGCCTTCTTCAATGTCACGCTTTCGTTTCAATGCTTCCAGAAAATAATAGTCTGCATAATTTAAAGGTACATCTATTTCTGTGCCATGAGGAATACTGCCCACTGAATGCATTAATAAAAAGTTACCATTTTTTCCAAGAGATGCCAGATAGTTTGGTGAGGCTAGAGAGGCCATAATACTGTCTGCATAGTTCTTATAACTGTTTGCATCAGGCACATCCATTGTACTAATTTCATAAAGTGCAGAAGCTATACAAGAAGCACTTGAAGCGTCTCGTGGTTCATTGGGAATATTGGGAGCATCCATATCCCAATAAGGAATCAAGTCTTTGGGAAGCCGGGGATGTGTTTTCATAAATTGGAAAGTCTTCAATGCCTGATTCAGATACTTTTTATCATGAGTTTCCCGGTAACACACAGTGTAACCATAAATCGCCCATGCTTGTCCACGACTCCAAGTCGATTCGTCTGCATATCCTTGGGCTGTTTGTCTATGCCGTACCATGCCGTCTGCCAAACTATAATCTATTACATGATAACAACTTCCGTTTGTACGGAAATGCTCTTTCAAAGTGCGGTCTGCATGGTTCACTGCTATATGATAAAAGGTGGAATCACCAGATAATTTAGTTGCTTCAAATAGTAACTCTAAATTCATCATATTATCTATTATGACCGGACATTCCCAACCGCGTTCCGATTGCCAGCCGCGGGTCACATCCCATGATTGGATAATTCCCGGCTTTTCACGGAAACGAGTAGCTAATGAACGTGCAGCTTCTATCATGACTTCTTTGTATCTGGGTACTTTAGTTGTTCGCCATCCATTGCCGAAACTACAATTTATCATGAAACCTACATCATGGTGCCAAGTCAGTTTTTTGGCTTCTTCTATGGCCGAAGTGTATTTATCAGCTAATGATAAGAGAGTAGTGTCGCCACTTAACTCATATAGATACCACACTGACCCAGGGAAAAAACCACTTCGCCAGTCGGCGTAGTCACAATAATAAATGGTACTGTCAGTTTTCAGTGTCACAGGGTTTATAAATTTCTCTGATTTTTCTATAATTTGTATTTCATTCCCGATTTGTGCACGTGCAAATGCTACATTTTTTTCTATAAAGGAATCTGTTCTGGCGGATTGTTTATTTTTCTCTGTGCAAGATCCCCATAAAGTAGAGCAAGCGAGTATTGTAATATAGAGGACTTTCTTCATAGTACTTATTTTTTTATAATTTGCTACGAAGATAATGATAAATTTGTTGAAGAGAAACTTTAAGGTATTCTTTTACTTTGAAAACAGATTGATTCTGCTTCCAAAGTAAAAGAATATTGATCATAGAAATACAATAATCATTTCAGTTGTTATTCTTCTTGTAACTAAAATTTTATAGTATTGATGTATCACTTAATAGTTGATATACCCCACTTATAATTCCTAAAACGAATATGCCGGCTACACATACCAACAGACTGATGCGCATCGGAGTTGCTGTACGAAAATTGCCGATAGGGTCTTCATTAGGTGTGATGAACATGGCTTTTACAATCAATAAGTAATAATACAATGAAATGATTGTATTGACCAATGCGATAAATACAATAAGATAATATCCGCTATGGAATGCTGCCATGAATACAAAGAACTTACTGAAGAATCCGGCAAATGGCGGGATACCTGCCAATGAGAAAAGAGCAAGTGTCATGACCATAGTTAGTTTGGGGTTGGTCTTATAAAGTCCGTTATAATCTTCGCGCTCTATTTTACCGTGGGTATGTTGCTCAATGGTATTGATGACACCGAATACGGCGAGATTGGCGGCAATGTATACTACTATATAATATACTAGGGATGCCATGCCCTGCGGAGTTCCAGCCAGTACAGCCAACATTATGTAGCCGGCTTGTGAAATACTACTGAAGGCCATAAAGCGTTTCAGATTGTTTTGGCGGATGGCGAACAGATTGGCTATAGTGATGGTGGCTACAATGATAATACATAGTATTTCACTCCATTGTTCAGTCATTGGTCCGAATACTTTCATTAAAATAATCATTAAAGCAAAAGCAGCTGCGCCTTTTGAAATAACGGATAGGTAGGCGCTTACTGTAGTCGGTGCACCTTGATAAGTATCTGCTGTCCACAGATGAAAAGGTACCAAGCTTAATTTGAAGGCCAGTCCGGAGAAGAAAAATACTAGTGCAAGAACTTGTAATGGAGTTCCTGTCAGTTCGGCAGGGATATCTTCAAAATATAAAGTACCTGCTGTCCCATAAATCATAGAAATGCCATAGAGGAAAATACCGCTGGAGAATAAAGCCGAAAGAATGAATTTAGCTCCGGCTTCGGCACTATGCCCTTTATATTTATCGAAAGCTACGAGGCAAGCCATAGGAACGGTTGCCAATTCCAATCCAAGGAAGAATAGCAGGAAGTGCCCTGCGCTTACCATGAAATACATACCCAGCAAGGTACTGAGGGTAAGGATGTAGAATTCGCCTTGTTTATGACGGGTGTCTTCACGTTTTAGCCAAGTGTCTGCTTGCAGAAACACCAGTATGGTACCTATGGTCAGGATGCTTTTCAGAACAGACGCCATAGGAGTTGAGTGATACATGCCGCCAAATAAAGTCACCTCTTCCGGCCATAGGTTTGCTAAGAGTTGAATGGTCAGCAGGATACATGCCATGGGGCGTAACCAGTGACGTTGTGGAGCCGGTAAAAATAAATCTAACAGAAACATCAGAATAAAAACGGCTGTCAGACTCAGTTCGGCATGCATATGGAGTATTGCAGTTATGTCCATCATTGCTATTTTTTAATTTTTAATTCTCAAATTTTAATTTAATAATTGACTTATGATTGGTTCTACACTGTTACTGATCAGATCGCTTATCCAGAATGGAGCCATTCCTAAACCTGCTACACAGGCGATGAGGCAGATAACGGCTACTCGTTCATCCCAGGTTGCGTCTGTGAGTTTCAGATGTTCGGGATTCAAAACTTTGCCGTAAAGAATTTTACCTACTACACGCAGGATATAGACTGCGGTAATGACGATACTTGTTGTTGCCACTAGGGTACATACGCGATGGAATGTATCATCATTTTGGAAAGAACCTACAAAGACCGTCATTTCAGCAACAAAACCACTTAGTCCCGGAAGTCCCAAATTAGCAAGACCGGCAATAACATAACCTACAGCCAGGAAAGGCATAATCTTCATCAAACCTCCCATTAATCGGACATCACGAGTGTGGGTACGTCCGTATATCATACCAATAAGGGCGAAGAACAAAGCGGTCATTAATCCGTGACTCAACATTTGGAGAATAGCACCCGTACAACTGGTGCGTGTCATCATCAGCAGGGCAAAGAGCACCAATCCGCAGTGGGATACGGAGGAATAGGCATTGATATATTTTAAGTCGGTTTGTACCACAGCACTGAATGCACCGTAAACTACAGAAATAGTGGTCAATATCAGGAATACATCTCCCCACATGGCTGCACCTTCAGGCATCAGGTACATAGCAACACGGAAGCATCCGTAACCTCCTAGTTTCATCAATACTCCAGCGTGAAGCATAGAAACAGCAGTCGGTGCAGAAGCATGACCATCGGGACTCCATGTATGGAAAGGGAACAAAGCTCCTAAGACTCCGAACCCCAAGAAGATAAGCGGGAAGAAGATGCGTTGCATTTCATGAGGTATATGCAGTTTGGCGATTTCCAGCAAGTTCATAGTTTCACCGCCTGCACCATAAAAAATACCGAGAATTCCGATCAGTAGAAATGCAGAACCACCCATTAACATTAATGTAAGTTTCATGGCGGCGTATTCTTTACGTCCGCTTCCCCATACACCGATGAGCAGATACATTGGAATTAAGGCTACTTCATAAAACATGAACATGGTGAACAGGTCTGTTGAAACGAAGAATCCGAATACCCCTACACTCAATAGAGTGAACCACATGAAATATTCTTTTGTCAATGGTTGTAACTTCCACGATGCAAAAGTACCGGTGAATACAATAATGGAACTAAGCAGCAACATTGCTACTGATATACCGTCTACTCCTACTGAGTAGCATATATGGAGCGGTGCATACCAAACTGTGCTGGCTGTGAACAGCATCTCTCCTGTAGCACCGGCTTGGCGTAGTTCGATATAATCAATGGTGAGGTAAACGGATAATGCCAATAATATGGAAGATCCGACAACCATCACTCCGCGAACTTGATTGATGCTGCGCGAAGCCCAAAGGCTCGCGAGCATCAACAAGGGAACTATAATGAAAAAACTTAGTATGTTCATCTTTTTAAATTAAAAATTAAAAAATGGCCATGCGGCGGATTTTTTATTATTCATTAAATTAATAGTATCAGCGTCAATATCAATGCACCTGCAAGGAACCAAATACTGTACTGCTGTACGTTTCCACTTTGCATGTCACGTATTTCATCGGCGGTAGCATGAGTACTCCACGCAGTGAAGTTAAAGAATTGATCGATAACGTGCCGGTCCCACCAGGCTATCGGAGTACTGATGCACCGGAAGATGATTTTCTTGGTTACGAACAACCATATCTCATCCATATAGAAACGGTGGTAAGCTGCTGTGTGCAAACGTGGGAATGTGCGCGCCAGATAGTTGGCTACGGGTTGTCTCTTACCTGCATACATCCATGTAGCTAAAGCGATGGATGCTATAGCAATAATGATACTTGTAGCAGCTATCTGCATATCCAGATGAATGGTATAGGCTTTTCCGTTACTACTGATCAGATTGCCGAAAGGTATGAATCCGGCAATACAGGTGATAGCGGCTAAAAACATCAGCGGGAATGTCATGGTAAGTGGAGCCTCATGCGGAGTATGTGCATCAGGTCCGGATTCGTGGGAGTGTCCTTTCCATTCTCCATTCCAGAAAATACAATAATAAAGGCGGAACATATAAAATGCTGTCATGGCGGCAATGCCTGTCATTATCCATCCCATAACAGGACTGAATTGGAAGCAGGCAGTCAGAATTTCGTCTTTAGAGAAAAAACCTGAGAATGGCCAGATACCCGAGATAGCCAGACAAGCAATCAGGAATGTCCAGTGGGTGACGGGCATGAATTTATGAAGTCCTCCCATGGCGCTCATCTCGTTACTGTGTACGGCATGAATGATACATCCGGCTCCTAAGAACAGCAATGCCTTGAACATGGCATGTGTGAACAGGTGGAACATGGATGCCATGTAGCCTAGTCCTCCTTCATGAGGATTCATGGAAGTACAAACGCCTAATGCGACAATCATAAATCCAATTTGAGATATAGTGGAGAAGGCGAGCACACGTTTGATATCGCTTTGTGCACACGCCACACTAGCGGCGTAGAATGCAGTGAACGCACCGATATAAGCTATCCAGTGCAGCACTTCGGGCGCATATCCTATAAACAACGGGAACATACGGGCTACCAGATATACACCGGCTACTACCATGGTAGCAGCATGGATTAATGCACTGACAGGAGTAGGACCTTCCATAGCATCCGGTAACCAGATGTGCAATGGAAACATCGCACTTTTACCGGCACCACCGATAAACATTAGCCCCAAGGCCAATGGTATCATACTTCCGGCAACTGCAAGTACCTGAAGTTGGGGGGTGAACGAGAATGTTTCGGCATAATAGCCGTAAATCAAGATACCGATCAGAAAGCCTAAATCAGCGAAACGGGTAACAATAAATGCTTTTTTACTGGCAGCAATCGCTTCTTTCTTGGTGTAATAAAAGCCGATAAGTAGATAAGAAGAAACACCTACCAGTTCCCAAAAGACATACATCTGGAAAATATTAGTTGCTACTACGAGCCCCAACATGGACATGGTAAACAGGCTAAGAAATGCGTAGTAACGTTGAAAGCCTTTTTCACCTTTCATATATCCGAATGAATAGATATGTACCATCAGACTGACGGTGGAAATAACGACTAGCATCATAACTGAAATAGGGTCAAGCATGATTCCCATGTCAATATGCAGGTTCGTTGTGAAAGGTAACCATTCGAAGTTATAAGGTGTGAGAGTAGGATAGACGCCTTCTGCCGTACGCCCTCCTGCAAAATAATTGAAGGCAGTGAGGTAGGAAAGCAACGCCACCCCTGCCAGTGAAACGGTGCCGATGGTCCCTGCCAATCCGTTCTTCATACGCATACCTGCCAGCCCCAGTATCAGGAAACTGAGGAAAGGTAGGATAAGGATTAGTATTGTATGTTCCATAATTAGTTTTTCATTTCATTTAAGTTCTTCACTTGGATATTGCGTACATTGCGGTAGATATTGATAATGATAGCAATAGCTACTGCTGTTTCAGCCGCACTCACGCCGATAGCGAACAGGGCGAAAAAAAAGCCTTCCAGTTCTTCGGGAAAGAGGTATCGGTTGAATACGGCGAAGTTGATGTCTACCGAATTCAGTATCAGTTCCACACTGATGAGCATGGCCAATAAATTGCGGCGGGTGAAGAAACCATAGATTCCCGCAAACATCATAAAGGTGGAAACCACCAGATAATATTCCATGTGTACCATAAGTTCTATCTTTTTCTAGCGATTAGGATTCCTCCTACGATGCAAGCGAGTAATAACACGCTGATTACTTCGAAAGGAAGGATATATTGATATTTTTCCATGCCCATCAGTGCATGACCGATCGTGCGTACATCCAGTTCACCATGAACAAAATGAGAGGGCAAGAATTCGTTCTTCAGCATGACGAACAGACAGATAGCCAGTCCTGCTATAGTAGAAATAGCTCCGGCCACCATCTTTCCATTTTTTAATCTCTCTGCTTTGTCTCCCTGTGAAGAGGTCAATAAGATACTAAATACATAAAGCACTGTTATACCACCGGCGTAAATCAGTAATTGTACAGCTCCCAAGAATGAGTAGTTGAGTTGGAAGTAAATACCTGCTGTACCAAATAAAACGAACAGCAGATAAGTTGCTGCACGCAAGATACGTGAGGTCGTGACTGCCAATACCGAACAGACAGCGATAAACAACGCCAGTACAATGAATACAATTAGTTGTAGTGTCATAATATCGTTTGTTTTTTATTTTTTGTTCAGAGTGAGAACTAGTTTGCTGCGGTCGAATACAGCATTCTCGAATTCTGTATCGAACCGAATGGCATCATGTGGACAAGCGTTCACACAAAGTTGACAGAACATACAGGCTCCCAGATCGTACTCATACTTTACCAATATTTTCTTTTTCTTGCCTGTTTCTTCGTTGGTCACAGATTCGCTGGTAATGGTGATTGTATCATTGGGGCAAGCCATCTGGCAAAGTCCGCAAGCAATACATTTGTTATTACCATTCTCATCAACCGGCATGATAAGCCGTCCTCGGAAACGGGGCGATATTTTTAATGTGGCACGGTTTTCGGGATATTGTTCAGTGACTTTAGGAGTGAAGAACTCTCGTCCTGTCACTTTCATGCCGGTAAGTAATGTACCGATGCCATGAAGCAGCCCTTTTATATAGGAATGTTTTTCTTCTTTCATCAGAAATGTAATTTAAATACAACAATAATTACCATCAACAACAGGTTGCACAAACCTATTGGAACCAAGTACTTCCATTCCAGCGTTAGAATTTGGTCAATACGCAGACGGGGAAATGTCCATTTGATCCACATTAGTAACCATACTACAAAGAATGATTTGCCAAAGAACCAAATAAATCCAGGTATATAATCCATGATGGCATTGAATCCGTCTAGCCCAGGAATATGTAGCGGCATCCATCCTCCCAGGAAGATGGTTGTGGCTACTGCGGCGATGATAAACAAGTTTACAAATTCTGCCACATAGAACAGGCCGAAGTGCATACCGGAATATTCGGTATGATATCCGGCGGTCAGTTCACTTTCTGCTTCAGGCAAGTCAAACGGCCCGCGGTTGACTTCTGCATTTCCGGCTATCAGATAAATGATAAAAGCGATCAATGCAGGTATATGTCCTTTAAAAAGGAACCAGCCGTCAGCTTGGCGTTCTACAATTTCGCTTAGTTGCATGGTATCTGTTAAGATTACAATGGTAAGGATGCTTAATCCTACAGATAATTCATAACTAATCATTTGAGCGCCACTTCGCATGGCTCCGATTAATGAATATTTGTTATTGGAACTCCAACCTGCCAGCAAAATACCTACCACGCCGATACTGGATGCTGCCAATAAGAAGAAAATACCTACATTGAAATCAAGGACCTCCATGCCCTTGTTGATGGGTAGGCAACTGAAAGCCATGATAGAGGCGAGGATAACAATGTAAGGTGCCAAATTGTACAGGAACTTGTCAGCATGCCGGATGGTGATAATTTCCTTGATCAACATCTTGAATACATCGGCAAACACCTGTATGGTACCTTGGGGACCTACACGCATTGGCCCCAAGCGGCATTGGAAAGCGGCGCACACTTTACGTTCCATGAAAATCATAATGATAGCAATAACTGCATATGCCAACATGATACATACGCCAATTACTATACATTCTATGAGCACTGCCAGTTCTTCAGGCATAAATGACGTGAGCAGTGAGTGTACCCATTGGGTGACTATACTAAAATCGAACATAATTTAATAATGTGTCAATTTGCTAATTTGCCAATAGGCAAACTTGTAATTATTTAATTTGTTAATTCTCAGTCTGATAAATAGTGCATTCTCCAAATTGTATATTGAAGAATCGGCACATTATTATCGGTCAATATCCGGTACTACATAATCCACCGTTCCACCAATAGCAATTAAGTCGGCAATTTTTGCGTTGCGGCACATAGTTTCCATTGCTGATACTAAAGGCAAACCGGTAGCGCGGAATTTCATGCGGTAAGGAAATTTGTCTCCACGACTTTCCAGATAAACACCGAACTCTCCGCGAGAACCTTCCACTGCGGCATAATAATTCCCTTCGGGCACACGTATAATCGGTTTCATCTTTTCCTGATAGTTCCCTTCAGGAATATTGTCTATCAGTTGCTCAATGATATCCATACTTTCCAGTATTTCTTCCATACGGACCATATAACGTGCAAAGCAGTCACCTTCAGTGTGGACAATCTCTTTAAAATCTACCTTGCCATACATCGCATAGGGATGACGCTTGCGGACATCGCATGCCCAACCGCTGGCGCGTCCTGTACCTCCTGTCGCTCCGAAAGAGATGGCATCTTCCCGTGAAAGAACTCCCACACCTTTCAAACGTTCTTGGGCAATGACATTTCCGGTGAATACTTCATGGTATTCTTTAGCATCGGACGCAGATAAGCAATGAATTCTTTTACTTTCTGTACAAAGTCCGGAGCGATATCAGCTTGTACCCCTCCAATGGTGTTATAATTCTGTATCAAACGTCCTCCGGTAGTTGCTTCGAAGATATCCAATATCTTCTCACGATCACGGAATCCATAGAAGAATGCGGTCAAGGCACCCATATCCATACAGAGACAGGAGAAGAAAAGCAAGTGAGAATCTATACGTTGCAATTCGTCCATAATGGTACGAATGTATTGTACCCGTTCGCTTACTTCTACGCCCATTGCCTGTTCAATGCACATACAGAGAGCATGGCGGTTTTGGTGCGCACCTAAATAATCCAAACGGTCGGTCAGGGCCAAGGTTTGGGGATAGGTAAGACTTTCGCACATTTTTTCGATACCTCGATGGATGTATCCGCAGTGCACATCCAGTTTTTTGATAATCTCGCCTTCCAGTGAAACACGAAAACGAAGTACACCGTGGGTTGCCGGATGCTGAGGACCTATGTTAATGATATATTCGTCCTCATCAAAAATGGTTTCGCGTTTTTCTATTACACTGCCATCATGTTGTACTTCTATATATTGTGTCGTGTCTACAGGTTCCTCATTGGTCATACGGAGTGGGTTGAGGCTTTCATCGTAGTCCTTACGCAATGGATAGCCTACCCAGTCATCACGCAGGAACAAACGGCGCATATCAGGATGTCCTATAAAGCGGATACCATAATAGTCGTACACTTCGCGTTCATTGAATTCAGCACCTTTCCAAATATCACTTACACTAGGAAGTTCCGGCTTTTCTCGGTTGGTTGTGCGAGTGCTGACCACTATATTTTCTCTTGTATTCGTATCTTCCAGATGATAGACTACACCTAGTCCTTCTTCGCCCCAGTCCATTCCGGTAAGGCTGCGTAGAAAATCCATATGTTTACCCTGCCGCAATTTCAGCATTTCTTCATGTAGCTTTTCGGCAGGTATTTCTATTCTTTCACTCATGCTTGTTCGGGATTTTGTGGTTCATTTTCTTTGCGGTTCACTCCGCCGAAGAATTTTTCCAGTTTTACTTTACGTTGCAATTGTATCATGCCGTACAACAAGGCTTCAGGTCGGGGCGGACATCCGGGAATATATACGTCAACGGGAAGAATTTTGTCTACTCCGTTCAATACGTGATATGATTTTTTAAAAGGACCGCCGCTAATGGCGCATCCGCCTACTGCAATAACGTATTTAGGATCCGCCATCTGGTCATACAAACGTTTTAGTACCGGAGCCATCTTGTGTGTGATAGTTCCTGCTACCATGATCATATCTGCCTGGCGCGGACTGGCACGGGCTACTTCAAACCCGAAGCGGGCGAAATCATACCGGGCAGCACCCACTGCCATAAACTCGATTCCACAACAACTGGTTGCAAATGTAAGCGGCCACAACGAATTGCTGCGTCCCCAGTTGATGAGGTCATCCAAACAGCCCACCAATACTTTGGTACCGCCTTCATTGAGCTGCTTGACCATGTTTTCCAAATACTCATTGTCTTTGAAGTCTTCATAAGGAATAGACTTTATGGTTGGTTTCTTTACTTCCATTCCAACGCTCCTTTCTTCCAGGCATATGCCAGACCTAAAACTAATATAACTAAAAAGAAAAGGATGCTAAACAGACCGTACACTCCTAGGTCTTGTACCACTACAGCCCAGGGGAATAAAAATACTGTTTCCACATCGAACATCAGGAAGAGGATAGCAAATAGATAATAACCTACTTTGAATTGCATCCACGACCGTCCCCGCGTAGGAATACCACATTCGTAAGCTTCTCCCTTTTGTGAGTTGTATGAACGGGGAGAAATGGCACGGGCAATTCCCAATGCTACGGCAACTAATGCGATTGCCGTCAGGATAACGACAACTAATAATGTAAAATACATATCTAAACTTTTTTTGATTAGACAAACGGATAGAAAAATTTTCCTTATAAGACGTTTGTTATAAGGATTTCTACTCAGCAAAATGCTGAAAAAAGATTAAAAATTAAATGATGATCCGCCGGAGTGCATAGATATAATAATCTACTGCATCAGTGTAAAGCGAATGAAAAGTGTGGCAAACTATATGGTTTGTTTGTAGCTCCTGCTTTTTTAGTTCGTTCAATGCTGCTAAAATGCGGACTATACATTTGAACTTTGATGTGGAAGGGTTGTCAAGTGATATGGCTATTTGTGGCATATCTGCAAAATTATTGGTAAACAGGAAGTCCACTGTTCTTTTGCAGGGGTCTTGTTGTTGCTGGTAACAAGAGGTCTGTGGGGGTAAATCTGTTGTCTCAACCGTATGATAATCCTGACCTACTGTTATCGTAAACAGTAGAAATAATAGGATATATACAATGTATCTCAACATATTATTCATCTTGTTACCCTTTAAATGAGGGTGCAAAGATAGCCAATTATTTGAAGTTTCATTGAGATTTTTTGAATTATTTATGTATAAAAATGGTTATAGGAAGTGAATGTCAGTGCTTTTTCCAAAAACTCGGCATAAAGAGCAGAAGTACGGTAAATAATTCCAAACGCCCTATCAGCATCAATATTGCACTTATCCATTTTGCTGCATCCGGCAACCCGCTCCATGAATAGGAAGGGCCGCATTTTCCAATACCTGGTCCTACATTGCCCAAACTGGAAATGACTACGCTGTAAGCTTCTTCAAATCCTACTCCAAACAGCATAAGAACCAGCCATCCAATAAAAATAATTGCCATATATAGAAAAATGAATGCAAGTACTGCTGACTTGGTTGTTGATGAAATAACTTGGCGGTTGATACGTACAGGAAGTATAGCATTGGGATGAATGATATGTTTGAATTCATTTTTAGAAACACGGCTCATAATGGCTATGCGTATACATTTTATTCCTCCTGTGGTGGATCCGGCACAAGCTCCAAACAGCATGATGATGCACATTAATGTCCAAAGTACAGGTACCCAGGTCATATAATCTGCAGAAATGAATCCGGTAGTGGTTTGTAAGGAAACAACCTGAAATATGGCTTTACGGAAAGATTCTTCAATACTGAACGGACTGGTGAAAATAAGAGTGACGGTAGTGAAAAGGGTAAAAAATCCCACAGTTCCCAAATACCAGTGGAGTTCTGTATTTTGGAATAAGCGTTTGAAATTTCCTTTTAAGAACAGTAGATATAGTAAGGTGAAATTGATACCTGCCAAAAACATGAATAGCGTAATTATATATTCTATGTAAGGAGAGTTGAAGGCGGCAATGCTATTTTGTTTGGTTGAATATCCTCCTGTGGCGGTAGTAGTCAGAGAATGACATACACTGTCGAAAAAGTTCATGCCTCCAGCAACCAGCAGAATAATCTCTGTAATGGTCAGCCCCAAATAGATAGTCCAAATCCATTTGGCCGTAACTCCAATACGCGGATGTACTTTATCATGGGTGGGACCGGTGGCTTCCGCAGCAAATAATTGTACACTGCCTACTCCGAAAATCGGTAATACGGCAATAGTAAAAAAGACAATTCCTAATCCTCCGATCCATTGTGTCATACTTCGCCAGAACAAAAGCCCGTGTGGCAATGACTCTATATTGTCCAAAATACTTGCTCCGGTGGTGGTGAATCCTGACATGGTTTCAAAAGAAAGCGTCCGTTATACAGGGAATATATCCGCTCAGATAGAATGGAAGCATACCGAATAAAGAAAAAAAGACCCATGCGAGGGTTACAATAACGTATCCATCGCGGCGGCTGATTCTCTTTTCTGCATTTTTCCCTGCTAAAGCGGCTATGCTACCTGCTCCGGCTGTTATTGCGGCAGAATATAGGAAAGCTGAAATATCTGATTCATTATAATAGACAGCGAGAAACGAGCATAGAATAAGAAACCCCGCTTCGATGAAGAATAACGCCCCCATAATCCGGGCTATCATTTTTGCATTTATCATCAATTGAAGAATTTTTCTATTTTCTTAATCATCATACCTAGACAGAATACTACGACATGGTCGTTAGGTTGGATGACGGTATTACCTGTCACCAGTATCCCTTCACCGTTGCGAATCAGTCCGCCAATGGTGGCACCTTTGGGAAGGCCGGCATCTTTGACAGCGCATTTGGTTATACGTGAACCGTTTTTAACCGTAAATTCGGCTACATCAGCATTGGCAAAAGTCAGACATTTTACATTGGAAACATCCGCATCCAGCATCATTTGATAGATATGGCTGGCGGCAATCATTCTTTTTATTGATAACCGTACCGATATCCAGGCTTTCTGCCATGCTGATATAATCGATATTTTCTACTTCTGCCACAGTTTTGGTTACTCCCATACGTTTGGCGGCAAGACAAGCCAAAATGTTTGTTTCAGAATTGTCCGTCAGAGCGACAAATGCTTCCGTGTTTTTTAACCCTTCTTCCATGAGCAGATCCATATCCCGTCCATCTCCGTTGATAATCATTACTTTGTCATCTACCACTTCGGTCAGTCGGTTACATCTGTTGATGTCATTTTCAATAATCTTGACCTGCATGTAATCCGGTACATATTGTGTGGTGCGAACAGCTATGCGGCTGCCGCCCATAATCATCACATTGCGTACATCGGGATAATTTTCTTTTCCTGTAATCTTGCGGATATAGGGAATGTATTTCTTTGTTGTTGTGAAATAAACAATATCATGCAGTTTGATAACATCATCTCCCCGGGGGATGATTGTTTCATTTCCCCGTTTGATAGCTACAATGTGGAATGGAATATTACGTCCTCCCAGTTCATGAAGGGGAACGTTCAGAATTTCTGCCGTTTCGCGCATTTTGGTACCTATCAGGACCAATGCACCACCGCAAAATTCCCACCATTGGCGTATCCAGCTCATTTTGATGGCATCTACTATATCTTTGGCGGCCAGCATTTCCGGATAAATCAGTGAGTGTACTCCTAGTTGGGAAAAGAATTCTTTATGTTTAGGAAGTAAATATTCGTAATTGTCAATCCGGGCTACAGTCTTTTTTGCCCCCATATTGGTAGCCAACATACAGGCCGTCATATTGCGGCTTTCTTCCGGCATGACCCCGATAAATAAATCCGCGCCTGCCACTCCTGCATTCTTAAGGCCGGAAATGGAGGTGGGGGATGCATTGACAGTCATTAAATCGAAGTTGGAATCAAGTTTGCTCAACTTTTCTTCGTTTTCATCCATCAAAATGATGTCTTGCTTTTCATCCGATAATAATTTCGCCAGATGGGTGCCTACTGCTCCTGCTCCTGCAATAATGATTTTCATTGTTCGTCTCTCTTAGAATGATATCAAAACTTTGTAAATACCTTCTTCGTCCATGCCGCAAATATGATATAGTTCTTTTACTGAACCATGCTGGACAAATTGATCCGGTAGTCCGATACGTTTTATTTGCGGATTATACTCATTGTCTGCCATAAATTCCAGTATGGCACTGCCCATTCCACCTTTTAGCACACCGTCTTCAACAGTGACCACTTGCTTGAATCTCTTGCCTATTTCGTGTAACATACTTTCATCTAACGGCTTCAAGAAACGCAAATCATAGTGAGCAATGCTTTTTCCTGTTTCCTGTTCGGCATGTGTGATAGCCTTTTCTGCTTGAACGCCAATGGGCCCCAGCGTAATGACCGCTATGTCTTTTCCTTCTTTCAATTTTCTTCCTTTTCCTATCTCAATCTCTTGCATTGGGCATTTCCAGTCTACCAATGACCCTCTTCCGCGTGGATAACGGATGACAAAAGGACCTTTGTCAGGTAACTGGGCGGTATACATCAAACAACGCAGTTCATGTTCGTTGTAAGGGGAGGCCACAATGAGATTGGGTATCGGTCTCATATAAGCCAGATCGAATGCTCCGTGATGAGTAGGACCGTCTTCTCCTACCAATCCAGCGCGGTCCAGGCACAATACTACATTGAGTTTTTGTATCGCTATATCGTGAATCACATTGTCATAGGCACGTTGCATGAAAGACGAATAGATATTGCAGAAAGGCAATAGACCATCTTTTGCCATTCCTCCTGAAAAGGTAACGGCATGTCCTTCGGCAATTCCCACATCAAAACCTCTTTCGGGCATGGCTTTCATTAATATGTTCATGGAGCATCCTGAAGGCATTGCGGGAGTAACTCCTACGATTTTATCGTTTGTTTGGGCTAGTTCCAATAGGGTATTTCCAAAAACATCCTGAAACAAAGGGGGCATTCCTTTGGTATCGACAACGATACGCTCTCCGGTTTCTTGTCGAATATGCCCGGAGCATGCCAGATGGTGGCAGCTTTTTCTGCCGGACCGAAACCTTTTCCTTTGGTGGTATGTATATGGAGCAGTTTAGGTCCTTGCATATCTTTAATCTCTTTTAATACACGTGCCAAATTGTTGACATCGTGTCCATCAATAGGTCCGAAATAACGGATATTCATGCCTTCAAATACGTTTTGCTGTTGTACCAGCATGGATTTCAGGCTGTTGTTAAATCGTATCAGGCTTTTCCGGCGTTCTTCGTTCAGGATACCCCATCGATGGAACATTTGTGATATTTTATAGCGTATCCGGTTGTATCCTTCAGACATTTGCAGGTTCAACAGATATTGTTTCATGCCTCCTACACTACGGTCTATAGCCATGTTGTTGTCATTCAGGATAATCAGAAGGTTATTAGGAGTTGCCGAGGCATTGTTCAGCCCTTCGAAAGCCAGCCCTCCACTCATGGAACCGTCACCAATTACAGCAACGACATGCCGGTTATTCTCTCCGTGCTTTTTGGCTGCTACAGCCATACCTAAAGCTGCGGAAATAGAATTTGACGCATGCCCGCAAGTAAATGTGTCATATTCACTTTCGGATGGAGAAGGAAAAGGACGTATGCCATTCAGTTTACGGTTGGTACAGAACGCATCCCGGCGTCCGGTTAAAATTTTATGCCCGTAAGCTTGATGCCCTACATCCCATACAATGCGGTCATAGGGTGTGTTGAATACATAATGTAAGGCGACGGTCAGTTCTATTACGCCCAAACTGGAACCGAAATGCCCCGGATTACATGAGAGCTCATCTATAATCTTTTGCCTTAGCTCTTTACACACTTCGGGCAGTTTGTCTGCGCTTAAATGGCGCAAATCATCCGGAGTATCTATGCTTTGCAGTAAGTTATATAAATTATCCTGTTCCATTCCTATGATATGATAAATATCGTGCAAAAATAGCATAAATATGTGTATTATGATTACATTTGCCCTTAAATTTTAAAAGCTTTCCTTATCGTATGAATTTCAGAACGCAAGTAGAATTACCTAAAAGGGAAACAGAAATCCGGCATTCGGACCGAATCATGCTATTTGGTTCTTGTTTTGCAGAAAACATCGGAAATTTGTTGTTGGCAAATAAGTTCCGTTGTGATGTAAATCCTTTTGGAATTCTCTATAATCCTTTATCTGTTGTGGAAGCTCTTTGGCAAATTCTATCCCATCAAACATATATGGAAGAGGATTTGTTCTATGCCGGAGGCTGTTGGCACAGTTGGATGCATCATAGCGTTTTTTCAGCCTCTACGGCAGCATCTTGTTTGTCTTCTATAAATACGCGGCTGGAACAGGCTTCAGCCGGACTTCCTCAGCTTGATTGGCTGGTTATTACTTGGGGGACTGCATTTGCTTATTGGCTGAAGGAAAGGACCATGGTGGTAGGAAATTGCCACAAACAGCCCGACAGCCTTTTTACCCGACAACTTCTTACGGTAGAGGAAATTGTCACTGAATGGGAATGTGTGTTGGTGGAATTGAGAAAAGTAAATCCGTTCTTGAAGATACTTTTCACTGTCAGCCCCATACGGCATAGCAAAGATGGTATGCATGGTAATCAGATAAGTAAGTCCACTTTGCTTCTTGCGGCGGATGAATTGTGCCGCCGCTGGTCTGATTGTTACTATTTCCCTTCTTATGAAATCATGATGGATGAACTTCGTGATTATCGTTTTTATGCAGATGACATGTTGCATCCTTCTCCTGTTGCTGTATCTTATTTATGGGAATGTTTTACAGAATGTTATTTTAGTAAAGAAACGGATAGAATAATGAAAGAGTGGGAGGATATCCGGAAGGCTTTAGCTCACAAACCGTTTAATGCCCAATCTGAAACATATCGCAAATTTTTAACTCAAATAGTGTTAAAGATAGAGCGACTTAAAGAAAAGTTCCCGTATTTTGACCTTCAAAAAGAATTAGAACAATGTCAAGCTCGATTGAAAATATAGAAAAAGTTCTGGGAGCAAAGCGGTTTGGGGACCGTAGTGCACAGATTGATTGGATTTTAACTGATAGCCGTTCATTGTGCTTTCCGGAAGAAACATTATTTTTTGCTTTAAAAACCAAACGGAATGACGGGCATAAATATCTTCCGGAATTGTATGAACGTGGAGTCCGTAATTTTGTAGTGGGCGAATTGCCGGCCGATATGAAATCTTTTCAAGATGCGAATTTCCTGCAGTTGGCCAATCCTCTGAAAGGATTACAGAAATTGGCGGAAAAGCATCGGGAGCAGTTTCAGATTCCGGTTATAGGAATTACAGGCAGCAATGGAAAAACCATTGTGAAGGAATGGTTGTATCAATTGCTGAGCCCGGACCGTGTGGTAACCCGTTCGCCACGTAGCTATAATTCACAGATAGGTGTGCCACTTTCGGTATGGTTGATGAATGAACGCACTGAGTTGGCTATTTTTGAAGCGGGTATTTCCGAAATGGGGGAAATGGAGGCGTTGCAGACTATCATTAAACCTACTGTGGGGATTTTGACTAATATTGGTGGTGCGCACCAAGAGAACTTTTTCTCTTTACAGGATAAATGTATGGAGAAGCTTACTTTGTTCAAAGATTGTGACGTCATCATTTATGATGGCGATAACGAACTGATCAGTTCGTGTGTGGCAAAATCTCTTTTTACCTCGCGTGAGATTGCTTGGTCGAAAAAGGACAATGAACGTCCGTTGTTTATTGAGTCCATTCAAAAAGGGGAACATGCTACCACTATTAAATACCGTTATCTGGGGATGCCGAATGAATTTAGTATTCCTTTTATAGATGACGCTTCTATTGAGAATTCGCTGCATTGTCTGGCTGTGGCTTTGTATATGATGGTTTCCCCTGAACAAATAACCGAGCGCATGGCGCGTTTGGAACAGATTGCTATGCGTCTGGAGGTAAAAGAGGGCAAGAATGGCTGTGTGTTGATCAATGATAGTTATAATTCGGATTTGGCTTCTTTGGATATTGCTCTTGACTTTATGTCGCGTCGTTCTGATGATAAAGAAAAAAAACGGACACTTATCCTCTCGGATATGCTTGAAACAGGACAGAGCGGCAAACTGCTTTATCGTCAGGTAGCCGGATTGGTACATAGCCGGGGAGTAGAGAAGATTATCGGGGTAGGAGAGGAAATTCGGACTGCTGCTGCCCGTTTTGAGATAGAAAAGTATTTTTTCCGTACTACAGAAGAACTGTTGGAGTCGGATTTGCTGGCTGGGCTGCGTAATGAGGTGATTTTGGTAAAAGGTTCGCGGGCTTTTCATTTTGACCGGATTTCAGATCGTTTGGAACTGAAAGTGCATGAAACCATTTTGGAGATCAATTTGAATGCTTTGGTTGATAACTTGAATTATTATCGCAGCAAACTGAAACCGGAAACAAAAATGGTATGTATGGTGAAGGCTTCTGCATACGGTGCCGGTTCATACGAGATAGCTAAGACACTGCAAGATCATCGTGTGGATTACTTGGCAGTAGCTGTGGCTGATGAAGGTTCGGATCTGAGGAAAGCGGGAATTACCTGTTCCATTATGATTATGAATCCTGAGTTGACAGCATTCAAGACCATGTTTGATTATAAATTGGAACCCGAGGTTTACAGTTTCCATTTATTGAATGAACTGATTAAAGCTGCCGAAAAAGAAGGGGTAACGAATTTCCCCATTCATATTAAATTGGATACGGGAATGCACCGTTTGGGTTTTGCACCCGAAGAGATTCCGGAACTGATAGACCGTCTGAAGAAACAGACAGCTGTTATTCCACGTTCTGTATTCTCCCATTTGGTAGGCAGTGACGGGGCTCAGTTTGATTCGTTTACGCGCAGACAGATAGAAATGTTTGAAGCTGCTTCTGAATGTTTGCAGGAGGCTTTTCAGCATAAGATATTGCGTCATATCTGTAATACAGCCGGGATAGAACGTTATCCGGGTGCCCAGTTCGATATGGTGCGTTTGGGAATCGGTCTTTATGGAATTGATCCGTTTACCAATCAGATCATCCATAATGTAAGTACATTAAAAACCACTATTCTTCAGATTCATGAGGTTCCTAAGGAGGAAACAGTGGGGTATAGTCGTAAAGGACATTTGGAAAGGGATTCCCGCATTGCCGCTATTCCTATCGGCTATGCCGACGGGCTGAACCGACGTTTGGGAAATGGACATGCCTACTGTTTGGTGAATGGGCAGAAAGCGCCATACGTGGGTAATATCTGTATGGATGTATGCATGATTGATGTGACGGATATTGATTGTAAGGAAGGGGATAAAGCTATCATTTTCGGAGATGATTTACCGGTCACTGTCCTGTCAGAGATTCTGGAAACTATTCCATACGAGATCTTGACCAGTGTGTCTAATAGGGTAAAACGAGTTTATTACCAGAATTAACGAAAAAAAGAACGAAAGAAAAAGACTTGAAAAGGATGAACATACGTTACTTTTGCGTATCTTTAGGAAGTTACTAAAAATAGATAGCTATGAAACGTATATTCTTCCTTTTGTTATGTCTTTGTTTCTCGGTGTTGTCATTTGCCCAGAGAACGAATGAAACCAAGCAGTTGACCAAACAGGACTCTTTGCGTTTGCAGCAACTATTGAGCGGTCAAGTAGAAATTGTGATAGATGATGAAACACAGAAAGAGATTGACAGATTGTTCAATCCCGAAAAGTGGAAAATGAAATCAACTCCCTTCCCTAAAAAAAACATGAAGTTTGAAACGGAACTTCCTCGTTATTATATCTCTCAAATGGATACAATAGATGGTAGAGGGTATATCAGGTTATTGCCGTACGGACCGTTTGAAACTCCGGAAGAGGAACAAATTTATGTAGAGATTCCTATCAACAAAGAGTTGTTGGCAGGCTATGATCCTCGTTTGGAACCTGCGCCGGCAGGCAAATTTACTCCTAGCGCTTTGATGGCTGGGAATCATTTTCAGTAAGAAAATGCGTGCAAAAGCCCGTAATGCCAAAGAGGCTGATGCCTGGAAGAGTTATTGAACTATTAAGTAAAGAAACGAATGCCGGATATATGTGGAATACACCGGGATCTTGTGAATTTCATGTTGAAAAAACAGGAGCCACGTTTGGATAGTGCCAGCCGTGGCTCGTGATTAGATATTGTTGAATTTGATTTATTCAACTGCTGATCTTATTTTATATTATTTATACTTACCTTTTTCCAAATGAAATTGTCAATCATTTCTTTGTCGCATTCCCCGTTTTTAGCTTTAATGTTCAGGTTTTCGAATGTAAAGTTAGTAAGTTGATATTGATCAGACTTTTCTACGCTGAAGAAATTATCGCATTTAAAATCAATGTTTCTCATTGTCACATGGTTTGAGTAAGAAACGGGAATGTCTTTTCTGTCTTTCAGGTCAAAGAATTGTGTCCAAGGCTTGATATACAGAAAATGGTCTGCATCTCCGGTGATATCCTCCACCAGAATATACTCTATTGTTGGCCGCATTTTTAACCATAACAAACGATTGGCATTGGTGATGTGGATGCGTCGCAAGATAATATTGCGATTGTGGATGGGACCTTCCCACAAGTTGGCAGCCGTACAATCTTCGATGATGATGTTGGAATTTCCTCCATTGTTCGGGTCTTGGTCTTGCCGCCTTTTAAGGCTATGGCGTCATCATTGACAGACATATAGCAGTTCTTTACCAGTACATTGTTGCATACATCAATATCAATGGCATCCGTACTTGGAGCCTTTACCGGTCTCTCCGGTGAGAAAATATAGAGGTTCAATATTTTATGTGATTACATTTATAAAGATGGGTAGTCCAAAAGGGAGAGTTGATGAGGCGTACTCCTGAGAGTTGGACGTTATTGCTATGGGAAATATGAACCAGCCGGGGACGTAATTCATCCATATTGGTACATTGGGGATTGACTTTTCGACGAAGCCAAAATGATTTCCAGTATCTTAATCCGTTACCGTCAATCGTGCCTTTTCCGGATAACGTAAAACCGTCCACTTTGTCGGCATTGACCAACGCCGCGAAATATTTCAAGCTTTGCCCTTCCATTCGGGTATCTATGATGGGGAAGTTGCTGATATCATCACTTCCCTTCAACACAGCTCCTTCCTCCAGATGCAGGTGTGTTTGGGGTTTGAAGAACAGCGCTCCGCTTAAATAGGTTCCTTTGGGAATGACGATAACTCCGCCACCATTTTGTGCGGCAGCATCGATGGCAGATTGTATTTTCTCTGTTTGTAACAGGGTACTGTCATTGATGACGCCGTAATCTGTCAGAATGTATTTTTACCTAATGTGTTTATATCTACTATCTTACTGTCCTTTAAACCAATCGGATACAGGTGTGCCGTCGGAAATTTTTTCTTGTGCCAAAGACGGAAGGCATAGAAAGACGGCACATACAAAAGTTATTAATTTCATGATTCTGCTATTAAATTAATCACTAATCACGATTCACTTGTTTATTGTCGGAAATCAAACATCAAATTAAGGTGTAGTCCTTCATCCCCCGATTTGATACGGATATTACCCGGCTGGCTGTTCGGCCCTTGTTGCTCGATGGGTTTAAAGGAGCAAATAGCCGGGATGTCCAGCAGGAAGGATATATCCCCTTCGGGGAATTTGGGCATGGTGTCTTTTACGCGTCCTTTCGGTTCTTCGGGAGTGAACACATGGAAGAAGATACCGTCATTCCGGGAATAAACGGTGAACGGTGTCGTGTCACTTTCCAAAGTGGCCCAATACATATTGGCATGATATCCTTTAAATTCCGGATAAACCAGATTTTCAAAACTTTCTCGGTAATGGTATTGTTGTACTCTTTGTGCCATACTCCATAGTTTCGTTTCCCGGAATCGGTTTTCCAGACACGGTATGGCCGCGGCCCATCCATTTCATGCCGGAGCAATTCTTTTCAGGATAAGAGAAAGTCAGACCGAGATTGAATACTTTGGAGTCCATGAAAGCATCATCAAATCCACACCTCCGCCGGAAGCCCGGTTCAGCAGAATGGCATCCATATAGAGTAGTCCTTTGTCCGTAAGACGCCATACGATGGAGTCGGCGGCACCTTTATTTGGCACAGTAAACAGCCCCCTCGTTGCTGTTGCGGACATAGCTCAATGTTGGTTCGTAGCGCATTTTCATGCCCACCGCCACAGGGCCGTCTTTGAATGGAACTTCTGTTCCTCCTGATATATGATACGGTTGATCATGCCCGGTAGCCGGATCAAAAGTGACGGTTACACGGTCGCTTTTCAGTTCGATGGTGGTAGCGGTTTGAGTGGCGGTTGCCGGTTGTACCGCTATGGGTCATCGGGTCTATTGCCATTTTATGATCAAAAGTATTGTTTTTACAGTCGGATAGGATAGGTCCAATTACAGATACTTTTCCCTCTTTGTCAAAACCTCTAACTCCAGTACATCACCTTCCCGGAAAGAAGCAGGGAAGAGTGAAGCGGGCTTTTCCAGTTTCACCCGGTGTGATGGCAGGCAGTTGTACATGGCCTTCTACGATAACTTTACCGCTTTCCATGGCATTTTCAAAGGTGTTTCGCAAGTACAATATTTTATAGAGTCATGCGACATTTGTCGAGGTTAGTATAAGTATATTCATTAGTAACGAGGAAGCTGCCGTCAAAGTGGTCAGTAATCAGCAGCGGTTTTTAACTGGATGGGCGACCATTGTGCGCGGATAGCATAACTTCCTTCTTTTTCTCTACGCGGACCCTACCACCCCTGTCGGGGCATTGGTTATCTGAATCCAATATGCCTCCTTTATCAGAACGTTTGGGGCTTCTGTCACAGAATACCCAGATAAAGCCTCTGGCAAACATAGTTCGTGCACCAACGATCCTTAAAAGTCACGTAGTCCGGCACCACCTCCCTGATCATTACATGGCATGCATGAATTCGGTAGGCATAAATACTTTATAGCCGTTGGTAAAACGTGCCACTCCGGTTGAATAAATTGGGATAATGGTGGGTGTCCAGATCATTGAAATCGGCCCAAGGATGTACCATGTGGCGTTTCTGTAATTTATCGTATTTGGCGAATAAAGGATCAAGATTATAATTCCATCCTCCTTCGTTGCCATTACTCCAAAATAATGATGGAAGGATGATTCACATCGCGTTCTATCATTTCTTTGACTAATTTAGGACCTACTTTTGAATCGTATCCGTTTTGCCATCCTGCCAGTTCATCCATAGACAATTCCTAATGGTCACACATATCCAGGAAATGTTCATCAGGCGGATAATGTGAACGGACTGCATTCATATTCATCTCTTTACCAGCAAGGCATCCTGACGGCTCATAGCGCACTGGTAGCACGACCCTCCATCTACGGAAAAGAATGGCGGGTTGACACTCTTCACCACAGTTTGGTGCCAGTTCAGATAAACTCCGTCTTGTGGAAAGAATTCAATGGTGCGGAAACCTATCCGCGTTTCAATGCTTTGCACCGTTTTCCTCTTCGGGGTCTTTTCAGTTCAATCTGGCTACTGCACAGATTAGTCCTCTGTAGACCAAGGTTGATGTTCATCCAGTTCTCCACCAACTGTTCCTTGTTAGAATCCTTAATCTCACGAGAAATGCTAGATTTGTGTCCTTGAGTGTACATTTCTTTTCCATCCTTTAATGAACGGACGGAAACAGACAATTCATATCGCTGGCATCCCCTTCCATTTCTATTGTCGCTTGCAATTTTCCATGCTGATCGGCGTTCAGAACAAAATGTCGCATGGACTGCCGGGACAACTTCCAGCCATACGGGTCTGTAAATACCACCATACAGCCACCAGTCGGCTTTACGTTCGGCTGCATTGATGGTTGTTGGCTGATTCTTTGGCTATCTTTACTTCAAGCAGGTTCTTTTTTGCCGGGCTTCAATAAATCGGTGATATCATAACTGAAGCGGTAGAATCCTCCTGGTGCATTTCGCCTGCGGGTTTCCATTGATGAAAACTTTCAGTGTCGGCTCATCACTCCGTCAAAGGAATAGTTTTTATCCGCTCACCGGGAGTTGCTGCCGGAGATCCAAATTTATATCGGTAAATACCCGTTTC
>VOFB01004425.1_pt1 | contig 141387 bp, 138 predicted proteins | sample 5384141 | NCBI WGS metagenome assembly VOFB01 (sample SAMN12384721, study PRJNA508395) | human gut metagenome | isolation source: healthy gut A | host: Homo sapiens
TGCGATGTGAATATAGGATACTGCGCTTTTATGCGAATGTCAATAGTTTTCGCAAAATTGTTACTTTTTTCTTGCGCTTTTATGTTATGGTGTGGTACAATAATGAAAATCCTGCAAAGAGAGTGAACGAAATGAACATCGGAGAGAAAATCAAGCGCATCCGCCAGCACCGCCGCATGACCCAGAAAGAGTTGGGCGAGTTGGTCGACCTCAGCGCAAACCGCATTGCGCAGTACGAAATGGGTTACCGCGTACCAAAAAAGCCCCTGCTAAATCAGATAGCAGAGGCTTTGCGTGTTTCCCCGTTGGCACTTTCCGATGGCGGAAACGGTCCGGCGAATGATATTCTGGAGCAGCTTTTCTGGCTGGACGAGGAGCAACCCGGCGTTATCAAGCTGGTCCCCACCGAGCGCGGCACAGCGCGGTATAATGCCAACCCAAACCTTGCGCTGCACTACGATGATAACGATAACTGGCCGCCGCGCTCCCCGGTGGCGAGTGGTTTGATGATACGATTCTGGATGATTTTCTGAAGGATTGGGCTGCGGTTCAGAAAAAGTTGTATGTGGGGGAGATTACACAGGCTGAGTATTTTGAGTGGAAGATTATGTGGCCGGAAATCTAACATTTAAGCATTCACTGCTTTCATAGTGCTTCGTATAATCTATAATTTCGTGTCGTTTTAGAATATTCGGGGAAAAATGTAACGGATTTTGTTGAAATAGTAGTATGTATTTGCTATACTATAATAATATAATGATTGTATTTTGCTGATATAGTCAAAGCTATTTCGTACACCATAACAACATATATAGCAAAAACTATCTATATGTCTACGCCTCTTTAAGTAAAATGTATTCGCTCTTTATTATTGATGATCATAATAATTTTACTAAAACCAAAATAGAGGAAATTCACTTTTTAAACGTCTTACCATTTACCATATTAATGCTTGAATGGAGTAACCTATGCCAAACATCGAACCATTTGTACGCTGGGCAGGAGGAAAAACATGGTTAATTCCATATATGTCTGAACTTATACGTAATATTCAAATCGAGCATTATCACGAACCTTTTTTTGGGAGGTGGCGCAGTCTTTTTTCAACAGAACACGCCAAAAAGTCTTATCTTTCCGATGCAAATCCGCAGTTAATTAATACATACCTGCAAGTTAGAGATAATCCTGAAGATGTAATTCATTTTCTTGAAAACATGCCAAATACAGAGAGTGATTACTATCAAATCCGAGATGAATTCACCTTAGACAATACACCTATAAATGCTGCTCGATTTATCTATTTAAATCAAACGTCTTTTAATGGATTATACCGCGTGAATCGGAATGGACGATATAATGTTCCTTACGGTTTCCGCAACACATGGGTCTATCATATGGATAGAGTTCGCTCGGCTAGCTGCAAACTCCAAAATGCAAGAATTGAAGTCGGAGATTTTGAGATTAATAAATATCGAATTAAGCCGCACGATTTAGTGTTCTTGGATCCGCCATATACTGTATCCCATAATAACAACGGTTTTATCCAATATAATCAAAATCTTTTTTCGTTAGATGACCAACATAGATTAAAAGTCTTTATAGAGTATATCAAGCATCATGATGCCTATTACATATTAACAAATGCCGCACACGAAACAATAAAGGAAATATTTTTGACACAGGGAGATCGCATTGTAGAATTACAACGTAATAGCCTAATTGGGGTAAAAACGCTACAAGGACTTCCATTTCTGAATATATTTTTTACAAACATTCCGGAGGTTAATCATGAGTGAAACGAAAACCAAATGGGATTCCATTGTTTCTTCTAAAGATTTATTAACGGCAAAAGCCCTCCGAATGAAAACTTTTATTACAGCTAAAGAACGCCGTGTTGCCCTTCCGGAACTCATTGAGGAGGGATGGGAAGAGTATAAAAGCTACAAAAATCCAAAATTTGTTGGTGTAAGGAAAGCAAAAAAATCCGATGAATTGTTTGAAGATCGCGTTTGGTGCTTGTTTGCACGTCTCGGTTTTTCCTATATGAATTCTGATCGATATTTTGAAATGTCTTATGACTATCAGAATCCGGACTTAACTCAACAGATTGATGTTTTTGCCGCTGATGATGAAACAGTTATAATCATAGAATGCAAAGCGGCAGAGACCATAAAAGATGGTGTTTTCAAAAAGCCGTTGGAGGCATTTCATGGGCAAATGGATGGTTTGCGTCATGAAGCGCTCAAGCGATTTCCAAGAGCAAAAGTCAAATTCATATGGGCAACACATAATTATATTATTGCTCCCGCTGACCAAAAGCGAATGCAGGAATGGGGCATTGCGCATTTTAGTGATGCGGTGATCAATTATTACTATGAATTAGTAAAGCATCTCGGTACATGTGCTAGATACCAGTTATTGGGGAATCTGTTTGCAAATCAAGAAATCCGAAATATGGAAGATAAAATACCCGCTATTCAAGGGGAAATGGGAGGACACAAATACTATTCTTTTTCTATTGAGCCTGAACGCTTACTGAAAATCGGTTATGTTCTCCATCGTAATGAAGCAAACAAAAACATGATGCCCACATATCAACGGTTGATCAAGAAAAAACGCCTAACGGATGTACAACACTTCATCAATTCAGGCGGATATTTTCCTAATTCTTTGATTATAAGTATCGAATCAGGCGGAAGAGGACTTCAATTTGATGTGTCTGGTACTAAAGTTGACGGTGCTCATTCCAAACTTGGTGTTTTGCATTTGCCGAAGCGGTACCGCTCTGCTTATATTATTGATGGTCAGCATCGATTGTACGGATATTCTGATTCAACGTATGCAACAACAAATAGCATTCCAGTTGTTGCATTTGTTGACCTAAATAGGCAAGAGCAAATCAAGCTATTTATGGATATAAATGACAATCAAAAAGCCGTTTCAAAGACATTACGTGTAACTCTTAATGCTGATATGCTATGGGATTCGCCTGAGTTTGCAGAAAGACGTCAAGCTCTTAGATCCAAAATTGCACAAATGCTTGGAGAAGAAGAAACTTCCCCACTATTGGGAAGAGTTGTAATTGGTGAAGACGAAAAATCCTCCACGAAGTGTATTTCTGTAGGGGTCATTCAAGCCGCATTAAAAAGCAGTAACTTTATAACTCAATTTGGGAAGAAAAACACCATCGTTAAAGATGGGACTTTTGATGTTGGCTCTAATCAAGAAACCCGTGATTTACTTTATCCTTTCCTTGAATCGTGTCTCCGATATGTAAAGGATGCTGTCCCCAATGAATGGGAACGCGGTGACAGCAATGACGGTATGTTAACCATGAACCGTGGCATTCAAGCTCTCATTCGTGTCATTAACGATATTGTAAACCACCTAATTGAACGAAAAGAAATATCTCCCAAAACTCAGAATACTGATGAAGTTGTAAGACAGGTTGCATTTTATCTTGATCCATTGAACCAATATCTTAACGATCTAACACAACAGGAGCGAAAAAATCTTCGAGGATATTTTGGCGGAGGTGCAGATACTCGGTTTTGGCGGGCATTTCAGCGAGAAGTGGCAAAGGCTCGAACAGACTTTTGCCCAGAAGGCTTACAAGAATACTGGGCAAATGAGGCAAAAACATATAATGCCGATTCTATAACGTATCTTCGAGAGATTGAAGCTGTAACTAAGCAGACTATACAAGAAGTTCTTAGTCAAAAATATGGTGAAAATTGGGAAATTAAAGGGCTTCCAAAGTCAATTTATAAACGCGCCAAAAGTGTGGCAGATGAAAGAAACTACGATAGCATTGCCACTGGAGACGGCTCTTCTCCTGTTACCATATGGGATTGCGTCAAACTCAAAGAATGCGGCGAAATAGTAACAGCTGGTAGTCATTGGACTGAGTTATTTGAATCCATCCTAACACGACCAGAAGAAGAAAAAATAGCAGGCGGAAAGTCAGCCAAAACGAAATGGCTCGAACGTATAGACTCACTACAAAACAAATTGGGAAATGCATCTTATAGTGTATCAACCACAGAATTTGAATTCATCAAATCTATTCATGAGTGGATATGTAAGGGCCGCCTATAAAATAATATTTCACTGTCGGTTGTTCCATAGCATTGCAATGGCAGAAATGCTTTCATTATTACAGAAGTCTAACATAAATTGTTGTTAGGCGCCAGCAAAATCATTTTATAGAAGGTTGAATCACAACCTCTTTATTTTCATCGGTAACACGACCTTTTAAAATGGGATGTGTAGATTATTAGCTACATATCCCATTTTTTGTAGACCATGAAAATAGAGAAAAACATATCCAACAGGCTGGACATAAAATCCAGTCTGTTGGATATGTTTGACTTGTACTATATCTTCCCCTTCGGAAAACGTCAATAATTTAAAATGTTTACGCACAAGATATTAGTCTTATGGCGTAGACCGTTGTAGATGACCGCAGCATTATGTACTTATTCAAGGTTCCTTTAATTTTGCAGCACTTCCTTTTTGGGCGGCGGCGTGCTATACTTAAAATCAATAAATTTTCTGAGATTTTATCCTCATGCGCTGCGCTGGCAGAAAGGTGGACAACGACTGATGGAGAACAAACCTGTAACCCCCGCCGCACAGGCTCTTGCCCCGGTAGTGAACGAGATTCGCGCACTGCTGGAAACCTCCCGCAAAAACATAGCCCAGCAGGTCAATCAGGAACTGCTGTCAACCTACTGGAAAATCGGTGAAGTCATCGTCCGCTACGAGCAGAACGACAGCGTCCGGGCGGCCTACGGTGAAAAAACCTTGCTGCAGCTTTCAAAGGCGCTGACAAAAGAATTAGGCAGGGGCTTTTCGCGCTCCAATCTGCAAAATATGCGTCTGCTATATTTGAACTACCCAATTTGCCAGACGGTGTCTGGCAAATTGAGCTGGTCGCACTACTGCGAGTTACTGTCCATCTCCGATAAGGAAAAGCGCAGCTTCTATGAAAAGGAAGCAGTCAACGCCGGATGGTCTGTCCGTGAGATGAAGCGGCAAATCGATAGTTCTCTGTTTGAGCGTCTGCTCCTGTCCCGCGGTGATGCCAACAGGGAGCAGGTTTTGGCGCTGGCTGAAAAGGGCGTAGACTACGCCAAGCCGGAGGACATCATCAAAGACCCGTATGTGTTTGAATTTTAGGTCTGCCGGAGGAGAAACCGTTCCTTGAAAGCGACTTGAAGCGGCACTGGTGCGGCAAATCGAAGATTTCCTGCTAGAACTTGGTCGGGGCTTTATGTTTGTCGGCACACAACAACGGGTCACTGTGAACAATACCCACTACTATGTGGACATGGTGTTCTACAACAAGATTTTGCACGCCTATGTGCTGATCGAGTTGAAAACCACCAAACTCACGCCCGAAGCTGCCGGGCAAATCAATATGTATCTGAATTATTATGCTGCGGAGGTCAGCGACCCGGAAGACAATCCGCCCATCGGCATCATCATCTGCACCGATAAGGACAGTGTAGCGGCTGAATATGCCTTGGGCGGGTTATCAAACCAAATTTTTGCTTCTCGGTATGTCCTGTATATGCCGAATAAGGAGCAGCTTATCAAGCAGGTGGAGGAAGTCCTAAAGCGTTGGCACTCCCACGAGGGTGACTAAGCGCGTCATCTGGCTTTGCGTGAGCTGCTGATTTCCTTGATGGCGGCATAGTGTCTTCCACATTTTCGGCTGATTTCGTTGAAAAAGTCGGACGTCACAAATTCCAGCAGCCATACTTTGGGAACCCTATACTTTGGTGTCTGTAAGATGGTTTTCAGCAAGCCCTTGCTGCACCATTTCAAGATTGTGCGGCGTTGGTAGCCTGTCACCTTGCAGACTTGTGCAACGGTCAGTACATCCGGGTAATTTGCTAACTGCTGCTCGTACCATTCCTTAGCCAGCAGCCGTTCTTCGCCCGTATAGTTCAGCTTGCGCTCCAACGATGCGGCAGGCTTCTTGTGCTTTGTAATACCACCCGCTGGGCGGAGTGTAGCGCATCGGGTCGGACTCTCGGCGGTAGAGATACTCGGCAACATCTTTCTTGGCGATTTTATAGCAGCGCGTTTTCTTTCCGTTGTTTTTGCAGGGAACAATCCCGCTTTGCAGGAGATAAAGCGAGGTTCGTGTTCCGATCTGGCATACAATGCGGAAATCGTTGCGGCTCATCGGGTCCGGATAGGGCGTTAGAATTTCTTCGATTTTTTCTTTCAAAGAGTCATTGCTTACAGTTTCTTTCTTCATTTCGGGTTCTCCTTGTTTGTAAGATGAACCTGTTTATCAGGTCAGCCTTCGCATAATGAAGGAGATTCTTTCTCACATTGAATCTGATGACGATTTTAGAGTGACATCTTTTATTTCTATTCTTGCGATGATGCTGTCTGAAAAGCCTAATGCACAGGGAATGCTGATTGTTCGTAGACATAGAGATGTTGCTCAAGGAACTGGCGCATTGCTGTCGCCGAATGATTGGGCATTGGGCGGCCAGTATACGGCATCGACTGTGCTGACAATGTATACCGATTTGCTTTGCTTTCGATTTTGGTTCCGTCCACAAACACCTCGGAGTGCTCGGTATACCCTTTATCCTCCAGCTTCTTTACATATTGAAAGAACAAATCCTCAAACGCTTCCTGCAGGTTACGGTTGCTCCGGAATCTTGCTATGGTGCAGTGATCCGGCGTTTTCTGATCCCCAGCAGCCAGCGGAATACCAGATTCTCCCTGCACAGTTCCTCTATTTTACGGCTGGAATATACGCCCTTCATATAGGCGCACACCAGTACTTTAAATAACACACGCGGCTCTATCTGCGATTTTCGGATTCCCGAATAAGCTCTATACAACTTTGTATAATCCAGTTCCTCAAGCTGGACGCTTGCCTGATAGATCGCGTTGTGCTTCGATATTCTTATTTCTGTCGGCATTCGAAATTTTAACTGTTGACTTTTTTCCAAAATTTCGATATGCTGTTCTTGCTTTTGAGTTTTTCTGTTCACAACTATTAACTTAAAGCAAAAGACCGAAGTTGTAAAGCCTTTTGGGCTTTTTGCTTCGGTCTTTCTTTTTTGGGGGGATGTGCAACAGCCCCTTTGCTATATTTTCAAATTGATGCAGTTCAAATCTTGGAGTTTAAATACTCCACAAGTTCCCAAACGGTTGTCAGAGGGTTGCTCTGCCGTGAAATTGGCTCAATGCCTTGGCTCCGAACCTGTTTGGTACGAGCTTTCGCTCTCTGAATTGCAGTTGCCTGCAAAGGCTTCAAAACGTCAAAGCAATCCTTGTTCTTCTCATAATCGGGGATTCTGTTTGGCTGTTTCAGCAGGCGAATCAATGCCTGACAATCTTCAACCTCCGCCTGCTGATTTACAAAGTGCAGCAGGAACCACAACTCGAAAGATGGATTGGAGTAGGCCAGATGATAGCCCTCCTTTTGAGCGGATTGTTTGGCGCGTAGAAGAACCTCGTTGGAATTATCGTCACGGTCAAATACGCACCAGATTGAATCGCCATCTTCCGGGTAATACGGATTATTGCCCATCGTTGCCTTGGCCTTCTGTACAAGCCTGTCAGCGGACTTATACTGCGAAGAAATCGGGATAATGTCAATATTGCATCCTCGGCTGCGGAAACGCTTGAAATAGCGAATCTCGGTTTCACTGCCCTCGCAGATGAGATACACCACCGGATTGCGCTTTCTGGTGTGGGCAGACTTGCGGCTGATCTCTTTTATTCTGCCCATGCTGCATTCCCTCCAATGAACGGAATCGCGCCGTAGCGGCCTTGCAGATACCCTTTGGAGATGTTCTCACCTTTCCGGGGAGAAAACTCAGTCAGAGCGTAAATATCGGTCTGCATGGTCTTTTCATCTTTCTCTGCAAACCAGATCTGATCACGCCGAAGCAAAGTCAAGTCGAGAAGCCCGGTGTCGTGGGTCGTGAAGATGAGTTGTGTATGGTTCGTATTGATGGCGGCATCCTGCATCATTTCGATCAAGTGCCGGGTCAGGGCGGGTGCATACTGGATTCAATCTCGTCTACCACCAGAACAGCCCCAGATTCCAGAGCAGTGAGCCACATACCGATGCGAGAAAAGAATCGCTGTGTTCCAACGGATTCCTGCCCCAACGGAAGCCAGAAACCCTTAGAAGTGCCATCTTCAGTGTCGAGAGTGTGTAGGGCAGAAATGATAGGTTCTTCCTTGGAACCAGTGATGCGGATGTCTTTGATGCCTAGATCGGCATACAGCATTTCATGCAGGATATGGCTCTTTTCGGATCCGCCCTGCCGGATGGCAGACAGAGCGGCATCCAGCCGCATTTCTGTTCCCATGAAACCTGTCAGCTTTTCAAAGAACCACAGATACGCTTTTTCGGTTTGCGGACAGTTCCACTCGTTCGAACTGGACAGATACAGACGATTTTCGGCAGTTCGTCCAGCAAGCGTGAACTGCTCTTGAATGTTCTCGCGGAACTGATAGTCATTGTTTTCTCTGGAAAAATCAGTGCTTCCCGGCCATTAGGCCAGTGATAGAGATATTCGGTCAAGATTCTGGACTTGTCAAACGAGAACCCATAGGCATACTTGATGCCGCCATAGAAATAGATAGCTTCAAAGCTGGTCGGCTGTGTAGGTTGGTCTGTGAAAGCAAACGGTTCCTGCGGAAGCGGTTCGCCCTTCAGCAACTTGGCATATCGGCCACAGACCATTTCCCGCATGAGCAGGAGTGCATGGAGGACATTGCTCTTTCCCGCTGCATTTGCGCCGTACAGTGCCAGCACTGGAACAAGCTGTTTCTTCTCGTCCGGTGAAATCAGGCAGTCGACCAGACTTTTATCTGTAGATGCTTTCAAGCTGATGATGGCTGTATCCTTGATGGAACGGTGGTTGGTGACTGAAAATTGAAGCAGCATCGCAATTCCTCCCAGATGATTTTCTGAATCCAGTGTACTCTATTCTAGGCGGAAAGTCAAATCTTAATTTAAATATTTGCAGATGTTTTTCAAAAATCGAGAATAAAATTTAAAATATCAGCTTTTTATACGGTTCTATTCAGCTATTCAATTTTCCAGACAGTGTCTGGAAAATTGAATTGGTCGCACTACTGCGAGTTACTGTCCATCTCCGATAAGGAAAAGCGCAGCTTCTATGAAAAGGAAGCAGTCAACGCCGGATGGTCTGTCCGTGAGATGAAGCGGCAAATCGATAGTTCTCTGTTTGAGCGTCTGGTTCTGTCCCGCGGTGATGCCAACAAGGAGCAGGTTTTGGCGCTGGCCGAAAAGGGTGTGGACTACGCCAAGCCGGAGGACATCATCAAAGACCCGTATGTGTTTGAATTTTTAGGTCTGCCGGAGGAGAAACCGTTCCTTGAAAGCGACTTGGAAGCGGCACTGGTGCGGCAAATCGAAGATTTCCTGCTAGAACTTGGTCGGGGCTTTATGTTTGTCGGCACACAACAACGGGTCACTGTGAACAATACCCACTACTATGTGGACATGGTGTTCTACAACAAGATTTTGCACGCCTATGTGCTGATCGAGTTGAAAACCACCAAACTCACGCCCGAAGCTGCCGGGCAAATCAATATGTATCTGAATTATTATGCTGCGGAGGTCAGCGACCCGGAAGACAATCCGCCCATCGGCATCATCATCTGCACCGATAAGGACAGTGTAGCGGCTGAATATGCCTTGGGCGGGTTATCAAACCAAATTTTGCTTCTCGGTATGTCCTGTATATGACGAATAAGGAGCAGCTTATCAAGCAGGTGGAGGAAGTCTTAAAGCGCTAGCACTCCCACGAGGGTGACTAAGCGCGTCATCTGGCTTTGCGTGAGCTGCTGATTTCCTTGATGGCGGCATAGTGTCTTCCACATTTTCGGCTGATTTCGTTGAAAAAGTCGGACGTCACAAATTCCAGCAGCCATACTTTGGGAACCCTATACTTTGGTGTCTGTAAGATGGTTTTCAGCAAGCCCTTGCTGCACCATTTCAAGATTGTGCGGCGTTGGTAGCCTGTCACCTTGCAGACTTGTGCAACGGTCAGTACATCCGGGTAATTTGCTAACTGCTGCTCGTACCATTCCTTAGCCAGCAGCCGTTCTTCGCCCGTATAGTTCAGCTTGCGCTCCAACGATGCGGCAGGCTTCTTGTGCTTAGGGTAGTTGTAATACCACCCGCTGGGCGGAGTGTAGCGCATCGGGTCGGACTCTCGGCGGTAGAGATACTCGGCAACATCTTTCTTGGCGATTTTATAGCAGCGCGTTTTCTTTCCGTTGTTTTTGCAGGGAACAATCCCGCTTTGCAGGAGATAAAGCGAGGTTCGTGTTCCGATCTGGCATACAATGCGGAAATCGTTGCGGCTCATCGGGTCCGGATAGGGCGTTAGAATTTCTTCGATTTTTTCTTTCAAAGAGTCATTGCTTACAGTTTCTTTCTTCATTTCGGGTTCTCCTTGTTTGTAAAGTGAAACCCCGAAAAACCACTACTTCATTTTTCTGTTTCCTGCATTTTTTCTCATTCGTGTCCGCAAGACCGCACTATTATCCGGCTTTTTGGGCAGGGGTTATCTTGCATCTTATCTTGCATTTCTCCCAAAAAGCCGCCATTTTTGCCCTAAAACGGGTGATTTTGTTTCTTTTCGTACCTACATTATTTTTTTGCTGGTTTATCAGTGTTTTCTCCACAAACATCGCCCAAAATCAGCGGACAAACCAGCCTGTATCAGCCTTGGTTATCACCATATTGCCTTTTCAAAGATTAACTCGAAAGTTTGCATCCGGCAGGTCGCCTTGTCCGCAGGAAATCCCATAACGGCGGGCTTTATCGGGTATCGCGTACCCAACTTTTCATCGTTATCTTGCATCGAAATCTCGCATTTTTCCAAACGCTGTGCGAGGCGGTGCGGTAAAAACTAAATAGGCAGACGTATCGAAGCGGTCGTAACGAGATTGACTCGAAATGCGATAGGGCGTTTGTAGCGCCGCCAGAGTTCAAATCTCTGATGCTCCGCCAATCAACGGTACAGCGTGCTTTTTTGAGCGCTCTGTACCGCTTTTTTATGCAAAAAGCAGAATTTTTGAGTTTGACAATTTCATAACAGGAGAGAAAAACGCCCTGTTCTGGAGAGAAATCACACTTTTTTAAGTGTCATTTTCCGGATTTGAACCCATTCCAAGCCCGTTCAGCATTGCTTCTGCTGAAGAAACCTTGGAAGCGTAGTCCAAATGCGAATAAATATTCGCGGTGGTAGAGAAATCGCTGTGTCCCAGCCACTCCTGAATCATCTTCATCGGGACACCGTTTGCCAAAAGCAAACTGGCGCAAGAATGCCCTTACGGTATAATTACGACAAACCGTAAAAGCCCCGTATATCAAGGGTTTTCGGTTATCTGGCAAGGTTTTTCATCCTTTTCCAAACCGAAAAATCGAGCCGCGAAGTAGTTATATCGTAGGGGGGGATAGTATGGACGCAGCGGACGCAGAAGCGGTTATACTTCCGGCATCCGCTGTCCCCGATGAAGAACGACCACTCCTGCCGCCATTTCTGACTTCTGCTCACAGCTCAATCTCACCTTTGTGCTTTTGGGTACCGGTTTCGTGTGCGTAATAATAAGAGGAGAGATAACAGGTTAAGCGCAGAATTTCAAAATGCCGAAAGCAGCGCCGATCAGCCCCAGCGGGACCAGCAGCAATAGGCCGCCCGCCACAAACAGGCAGACCAGCAGCACCGGCAGCGCTGCCGCAAACAGCAACGCGGCAATCACTTTGGCTGCGCACCAGGTCAGGTGCAGTGCCAGCCCGATGGAATGGAAAAACAGCCAGCCAAACAAAAACAATACAAACATGGTAAACAGCACGGTGCTACCTCCTTTTTATCACACACATCGGCAGGCGTTTTGCCTACTTATTGAATATAACGAGCGGAAAATGCGGATTTGAGCAGACAAATAAAATGTTTTTGAAAAATTTAAGAGGCGGAACTATGAATTTTGATACCCCGCCCCAAGCCTTGACTATTTGCGGCGAGTGGAATAAAATTTTTGAAGATACCCGGCACAAGCGGCAGGCCGCGCCGGACTGCCTGTTTGCCCGCGCGTACCCTGCGCGGCCTGGGGGAGCAGCCCGCCGTGCAGGAAATGTACCCGCAGAAGGTTAAGGCAATACCGCACAATTCCCGCCTAACGGCTCAAGCACCGCTCCGGCGGCTGCGGCACGGCATCTGCGTTGCCAAAACGCTCGATAATGTCGGGTTGCGGTACCCGCATCGTGCTTCGGGGGCAAAAGCCCCTCGCACTCTGCGACCGCTGCCCCTGCTTCGGTTCGCTGTTTCCGCCACTGGCGGCGCTCACCTTTGCAGCATCTAGTATTATCTGCGCTTTTGGCTTAGCAGCTGCCGCACCTCGCTCGCCGTATCGGCACTTAGAATTATGCGGTATTGCCCTAAAAGAAATTATGCAGACGGAAAGGATAAAAAAGTAAAGCCGGAGATTGTGGGCACGGTAGAATCATGAAGCATGAAAGGGTTTTCAAATGGATTATATCCAAATTACAAAGGATAATATTGAGAAAGAACATATCTGCTGTGCAATGTCCGGCAAGCAGAGCGTGATGAAAAAGGAATGGCTTAAGCAGCGCTTTGCAGAAGGTTTGGTTTTCTACCGGAGCACGGAGCGCGGCAAATGCTTTATTGAGTATATCCCGGCAGAAAATGCATGGGTCCCGATTCAGGCAGACGGATATGTTTATATCGATTGTTTGTGGGTATCCGGTTCCCTAAAAGGACACGGATACGCCAATGAACTGTTGCAGCAGTGTGTGCAGGATGCAAAAGGGCAGGGGCGAAAAGGGCTGTGCATTCTATCCGCAGAAGGACGGAAACGCGAATTTCTCTCCGACCCTAAATTTATGGCATATAAAGGGTTTGCTGTCGCAGACACATCAGAATGTGGAATCAACCTGATGTATCTGCCGTTTGAACAAGATGCCGAGCCGCCAAAATTCAAGGCGTGCGCCAAGCACCCTGCGGTGGAGCAGAGTGGGTTCGTTCTTTATTATACCGATCAGTGCCCGTTTACTTACTACTGGGTGCCGCGGGTGGAAGAAGCCGCAAGAGAGCACGGGATACCGTTGAAAGCTGTTCATATCACCAGTAAGGTGCAGGCACAAAATGCGCCCGCGCCGGTTACAACCTATGCACTGTTCAAAGATGGCAAATTCCTGACCCAGAGCATTCAGTCTGACAAAAAGTTTCTGCATCTCGCAGGGGTACAGAGTTAACCAATGCTTACGTGTGAAACAAGCGGCCGAATGTTTTTGCGTTAGCAAAATGGCGGAGCCTGAAACGGTTGAAAAATACTCCGCAGGGACCGCACCATGTACGCCCGTATTCACGGAATAAAGTCTAAGGCAACACCGCACAATTCCCGCCTTGCGGCTTAAGCACCGCTCCGGCGGCTGCGGCACGGCATCTGCGTTGCCAAAATGCTCGATAATGTCGGGTTGCGGTACCCGCATCGTGCTTCGGGGGCAAAAGCCCCTCGCACTCTGCGACCGCTGCCCCTGCTTCGGTTCGCTGTTTCCGCCACTGGCGGCGCTCACCTTTGCAGCATCCAGTATTATCTGCGCTTTTGGCTTGGCATCTGCCGCACCTCGCTCGCCGTATCGGCACTTAGAATTATGCGGTATTGCCCTAAAGCATATAGAGGGAAAACACAAAATGAAGTACAAAAAAGCAATAACCGCCCTGGCACTGGCGGCCCTGCTGCTGGCCGGGTGTGCCGCACCGCAGGCCGTGCAGGCACCCGCCCCGCAGCAGACGGCCAAAGCAGCCGAAACCCAGTCCGGCGTTACCTTTACCGATGCCATGGGCTACCCCGTTACCGTGCAGAGCTGGAACCGTGTGGTCAGCCTGTACGGCAGCTTTGCCGAAGCATGGACCCTGGCAGGCGGCACGCTGACTGCCACAACGGAGGATGCTATCAAGGAGCGTGGGCTGGACCTGGGAACAGACATTGCCGTGATCGGCACCAATCAGGACCCCAACACCGAGGAAATTCTGGCCCAGAACCCGGACTTTGTGATTTTGAATGCCGAGGTCAGTGAGCAGACGGCCCTGCATGAATTTTTGCAGGAGGCAGGGGTGCCGCACGCCTATTTCAAAACCAATACATTTGATGAATACCTTGCCATGCTGCGCACTTTTTGTGATATGACAGGCCGCGAGGATTTGTATGAGCAGAACGGCCTTGCCGTGCAGCAGCAGATCAGCGATGTGCTGGAACTGGTGCAGAACGCCAAGCTGCCCGCCCCCAATGTGCTGTTGCTGCGGGCGTATTCCTCCGGCTGCAAGGCAAAAGGCAGCGATAACATGACCGGCGCAATGCTGAAGGACTTGGGTGCGATAAACATTGCCGATGCGGACGACAGCCTGCTGGAAAACCTGAGCATGGAAAACATCATTGCGGATGACCCGGAAGACATTTTTGTGGTTACCATGGGGGCCAGCCAGCAGAAAGCGCTGGACTGGCTGGCCGAAAACCTGCAGGCCAATCCTGCGTGGTCCGGCCTGAGCGCCGTGCAGAGCGGCCATTATTATCTGCTGGATAAAGCGCTGTTCCACTATAAACCCAACGCCCGCTGGGGCGAAAGCTACCGCACCCTTGCGGCGCTGCTATATCCCCAGCTGGCTGATCAGCTGGAGGCCCTGGCATGAAACAGCCCGCAACACTGCCCACCCTGCGCAGGCAGGGAGCCGCGCTGACCGTTTTAGCGCTGGCCGTGGTGCTGGCAGCTTTGGCCGGGCTTTGCTTTGGCAGCCAAGGCTATACCCCTTTGCAGCTGTGGCAGGCATGGTGCAGCGGCGATCCCCAAAACGCCGTCTACCGCGTTTTGCTGCATGTGCGCTGGCCCCGCACCCTGGCCGGACTGCTGGCAGGCAGCGCGCTGGCGGCAGCGGGCGTTTTGCTGCAGGCCGTGCTGAACAACGCCATGGCAAGCCCTAACGTGATCGGCGTGAACGCCGGCGCCGGGCTGGCGGCACTGTGTGCTGCGGCTTTGTGGCCTACCCACCCCAACGCGGTACAGCCTGCGGCGTTTGCCGGGGCGCTGGCCGCCGCCCTGCTGGTGTATGGGCTGGCGCTGGGGGCCGGGGTAAGCCGCACCACGCTGGTGCTGGCGGGCCTTGCCGTCAGCGGAATGCTGACCGCGGGCATGAATACGATCAAGCTATTGTACCCGGATGCGATTGCCGGGGCATCAGACTTTTTGGTGGGCGGCTTGTCCGGCGTAACACTGTCCGGGCTGAAAGGCGCTGTGCTCTACCTGATCACCGGGACGCTGCTGGCTCTGCTGCTGGCGGCAGACCTGAACGTGCTATGCCTGGGAGAACAAAGTGCAGCTTCCTTTGGGGCTGCACATCGGAGCAGTACGCTTTTTGGGCATTCTGGCGGCGGCGCTGCTGGCAGGGTCAGCTGTCAGCTTTGCAGGGCTGCTCAGCTTTGTGGGGCTGCTGGCCCCGCACATTGCCCGGCGGCTGGTGGGCAATAACCATCGCATTCTGCTGCCCGCGGCCATGCTGCTGGGGGCGGCTTTTGTTGTGCTGTGTGATGTGCTGGCACGCTGCCTGTTTGCTCCGTTTGAACTGCCGGTGGGCATTCTGCTGTCCCTCATCGGCGGGCCGTTCTTCCTTGGCTTGCTGCTGCACGGCAGGGGGAGGCGAATGTATGATTGAATTACAGCATGTCAGTGCGGGCTATGGCGCACAGGATGTGGTGCGGGATGTGAGCTTTGCCGCCCCAAACGGCCAGCTGACCGCGCTGATTGGCCCCAATGGCAGCGGCAAAACCACCCTGCTGCGCGCCATGACGCGCACGCTGCCCTGCCGCAGCGGCAATATTCTGCTGGATGACCGCTCCATCGCCAGCTATGACCGCAAAGAGTTTGCCCGCACAGTAGCGTTTATGCCGCAGTCCCGCCCGGTGCCGGGAATCACGGTGCGGGCGCTGGTGGCACATGGGCGGTTCCCGTATCTGGGCTTTTCCCGCCGGATGACAGCGCAGGATACCGCTGCGGTGGAGCAGGCTATGCGCCGGACCGGCACGCTGGATTGGGCAAATCGGGATGTGCGGGCGCTTTCCGGCGGCGAACGCCAGCGGGTGTACCTTGCCATGGCGCTGGCCCAGGGCGGAACCACCATCCTGTTGGATGAGCCCGGTGCCTTTCTGGATGTACGCGCCCAGTTTGAGCTGCTGGATCTGCTGCGCAGCGTGGCAGCGGGCGGCAAAGCCGTGGTGCTGGTTATGCACGAGCTGCCCCAGGCCATGCAGTATGCGGATCGCATTGCCCTGTTGGGTGGCGGCCGCCTGCTTGGCTGCGATACCTCCGCTGCCCTTGCTGCTACCGGTGCGGTGGATCGGGTGTTTGGCGTCCGTTTGTGCCGTGCGCCGGATGGGGTGTGGTATGTGAAGGCGGAGGGGTAAGCAAATTCTGGTTCGGCAGAGTGCTGAAAAACGTGAATCACCCGTAGGGGGCATCGTGCGCCCGCCGCCGCATCGCTCCAATCATAACACCCACAACCCAATACAAACAAAATCGACCGCAAAGGCGATAACTCATTCGCCCCTGCGGTCGGTTTGTTTATGCGGCTTTAACGGTTATTGTTTGGTGAGGGCGAACGCGGCGATCATGTTAACCACGCCGCTGAATGCCAGCATGATACCGGCAATGCGCATCATCAGCGCGGTGGAAGCGCCCGGCGCAAACAGGGCGTATGCACCCAGCAGCACACAGGCAATGCCGATGATCAGCGGCACCCACCACAAGGTGTCGCCCCAGCGCTTGCGGTTGACTGCGGTCTGGATACTGGTCATGCCCTGAATCATCAAAAATACGCAGATGATAAGCCCCACGATCTCCACCAGCGTGTAAGGCCGTGTAATGAAGAACAGCCCCACCATAATGCCCGCTACGCTGACCGGCAGCAAAGGCGAAGTCATAAAGGTGGTGCGCTGGAAGGTGACGGAATTGACCGCACCGGCAGCACCGGCCAGCAAAATCAGCCAGCCAATCAGCGAACAAAGCGCAACCGTGGCGGCACCCGGCTGCATGATCAGGTAAATGCCCAGCACAATGCTGACCAGCGGCATCAAAATCAGTTCCCAACGGATCTCTTTCATAAAAGCAGTCCCTCCTTGTGGATAGCCTGGGCCAGTGTACGCTGCGCCATGCAGGGCGCACCTGCCTTCTATGGCAATACCGCATAATTCCCGCCTTACGGCTTAAGCACCGCTCCGGCGGCTGCGGCACGGCATCTGCGTTGCCAAAATGCTCGATAATGTCGGGTTGCGGTACCCGCATCGTGCTTCGGGGGCAAAAGCCCCTCGCACTCTGCGACCGCTGCCCCTGCTTCGGTTCGCTGTTTCCGCCACTGGCGGCGCTCACCTTTGCAGCATCCAGCATTATCTGCGCTTTTGGCTTAGCATCTGCCGCACCTCGCTCGCCGTATCGGCACTTAGAATTATGCGGTGTTGCCCTATCTTTATTATATCACATGGGCATGCCTGCGTCATCCTTGCGGCGCAGGCGAGGAGCGTTATCCTGCCGGTCAATTTCACTGTTTTGTGTGGAAATTCTGCTTCCGCCCTCTGCCAGCCCCAAAAGATCGGCGGCTTCGGTGGGGTCCAGCTGCTGCACGCTTTCCAGCTTGCGGGTAATAGCGCGGCTGCGGGTGCCGATCAGCTCTTCCAGATCGTTGCCGGTCTGGTTCAGGTGGCGCTGCATGGATTGCAGTCCACTGCCGAACTTCTCGAACTCCGTTTTTACCGCGCCCAAAATCTGCCATACCTCGCCGGAGCGCTTCTGGATGGCCAGCGTGCGGAAGCCCATCTGCAGCGCATTCAGCAGGGCCGCCATAGTGGAAGGCCCCGCAATGTTGATCTTGTAATCCCGCTGCAAAATTTCCGGCAGACCACAGTTCACCACCTCGGCATACAGCCCTTCAAACGGCAGGAAGAGAATGCCGAATGCGGTGGTGTACGGGACTTCAATGTATTTATCGTGGATGTCCTTGGCTTCCTGCCGCACCACGGTTTCCAGTTGGCGACGGGCGGCGGCTACCGCGGCGGGGTCGCCGCTGGCCTGGGCGTCCTGCAGGTGTGCATAGGTATCGCCGGGGAACTTGGCGTCAATGGGCAGCCACACGGTTCCGCTCTGGCCCGGTAGCTTGACGGCATATTCCACCCGGTTGCTGCTGCCGGGCACAGTAGCCACATTTTCGGCGTATTGGCCGGGGCCAAAATTTCTTTCAGGATCGCACCCAGCTGCACCTCGCCCAAAATACCGCGGGTCTTTACGCCGGAAAGCACCTGCTTCAGGCTGCCCACATCGGCGGCAAGGTTCTGCATCTCGCCCAGGCCCTTGTACACCTGTTCCAGCTGGGTGCTGACCGCCCGGAACGATTCGCTGACCCGGCGCTGCAGCGTGGCTTCCAGCTTTTCGTCCACCGTGCCGCGGATTTCATCCAGCTTTTTGTTATTGTCGGCCCGGATGTTTGCCATGCCCTGCAGCAGGGTTGCCCGCACGCCGTCCAGCCGGTTGGCGTTGGTGTCTTCCAGATTTTTCAGGCGGGTTTCCAGCACCTGCAGCTGAGCCAGCAGGGCATCGTTGGCAGCGCGCTGGCGGGCGGCACCGGCGCGGTCGATGGCGTCCAGCCGGGCGGTGGCGGCCTCCTGGCTCTGGCGCTGGCTTTCGGCCAGCAGGGTTCCCATGTCCCGCGCGCTGGCGGAGGTTGTGCGGGTCACTTCGCCCTGCATCACGCGCAGCTGGTCGGCCAGCACTTCGGTTTCGGCCTCTACTTCATCCCGCACAATGCGGGCAATTTCATCGGTCTGGTCCTCGGCGGTGTTCTGCTGGCCGCTGCGCAGCAAAAGCAGAATCAGCAACACATTGGTCAGTACCGACAGCAACAGAAGAATAATCAATAAAGGCTGCATCCCACAAGGTTCCTTTCTCACTTGGCTGTTTTGGTTCAGCTTTAGTATAGCATAGGAAACCGCAAGATACAACCTTTTGTTGTGCAATGCTTGCGATTTAAAGAAGGAAAATGGGGCGGTTAAAAGCAGGAGTTTATGGAGTAGGGCGCCCCCATAGGGGCGCATATTGTGCGCCCGTCGCCTTGCGGAGAACGACGTGACGGAATATATGGCAAGGTGCGCTATGCGGGATGATGCCCCACTACTGCGTGCTTTCAAGGCTTCCGGTACTGTTTATCAATTCTTATATCACAATCGTAAGCAATAGCATTTGATATAAGGCAATACCGCATAATTCTAAGTGCCGATACGGCGAGCGAGGTGCGGCAGATGCCAAGCCAAAAGCGCAGATAATACTGGATGCTGCAAAGGTGAGCGCCGCCAGTGGCGGAAACAGCGAACCGAAGCAGGGGCAGCGGTCGCAGAGTGCGAGGGGCTTTTGCTCCCGAAGCACGATGCGGGTACCGCAACCCGACATTATCGAGCATTTTGGCAACGCAGATGCCGTGCCGCAGCTGCCGGAGCGGTGCTTAAGCCGCAAGGCGGAATTGTGCGGTGTTGCCATAACACCAAAAAAGGGAACGCACCTGATTCACAGGGCGCGTTCCCTTTTTATTTCTTAACTTATCCCTTTATGCGTTTCACAGCGGTGCCAAGTCAAACCGGTACAGAGTGGTTGCGCTGTAGGGGCGGTCGGGCAGGACGGTGGTATCCGGGAAATCGGGATGGTTGGGGGCATCAGGGAAATCCTGGGTTTCCAGGCAGACGGCGGAATACTGGCCGTAAGATGCGCCATCCTTGCAGGCGGTGGCGGACTTGAGGAAGTTGGAAGTATACAGCTGCACGCCGGGCTGGGTGGTCAGGGTCTCCATGCGGATGCCCGTTTCGGGGCCGGTCAGCCATGCGGTGTGGCGCAGACCGCTGTCCGCAATAACATAGCAGTGGTCATAGCCGCTGCACTGCTTCAGGGCCGGGTAATCGGCGTTGATATCGCGGCCAATGGTCTTTTCCTCGGTAAAGTCCATCGGGGTGCCTGCCACAGCAATCTTGCGCCCGGTGGGGATGGAACCGGCATCCGTTTCCAGATAGGCCGGTGCAGCCAGAGACAGACGGTGCCCCAGCACGCTGCCGGAAGCATGGCCGTTCAGGTTAAAGTAGCTGTGGTTGGTAATGTTTGCCACAGTGGGGGCATCGGTGGTCAGGGTGTACTGAATCATCAGGCCGGTGCCTGCCAGGCTGTAGCGCACTTCCAGCTCGGCGTTGCCGGGGAAGCCGTCGGTGCCGTCGGGGCTGGCTGCGGTCAGAACCAGGGTATCGTCCCCCTCAAAGCCCATGTCAAACACGGTCTTATCAAAGCCGTGCAGGCCGCTGTGCAGGCAGTTTTTGCCCTCGTTCGGGGTAACATGGTATTCTTCCTCATACAGGGTGAATTTGGAGCCGCCAATGCGGTTGGCGTAGCGGCCCACCACAGCGCCCAGAAAACAGGTGTTCAGCTCATAATCCTGCACGGTGGGGTAGCCCAGCACAACATCCACCTTGTTGCCCTTGCGGTCCGGCACAAGCAGCTGCTGGATGGTAGCGCCATAGCTTAAAATATGAACTTCGATGGTATCGTTCGCCAGAATACCGACCTTGACCGGCTGGCCTGCGGTGGTTTTTCCGAAATCTTTGATTTGAATGCTCATTCTGTGGTTCCTCCTTCAGAATTTTCGCCGTCCTGCTGTGCAGCAAGGTCATAGCGGACGCTTTTGCCCACGGCGCCGGTGCCATAGTTCAGCATCCGGTTCACCCGGCTGACCGTTGCGCTGGAAGCGCCCGTCAGCTGGCGGATTTCGCTGTACACCTTGCCTTGCAGCAGGCACCCTGCTACATCATAGCGCTGTTCCATGGTGCGGAGCTCCGTTACAGCGCAGAGATCCTCAAAAAATCGAATACAATCGTCCAGATTATCCAGCCGCAGGATGGCTTCATACAAAGCAGTGCTGCGGGGCTGCCCGTTGGGGGTGGTTCCAGCGCGCATAGGCGCCTCCTTATATATTGCATCATCGTGCATATTTGCCCTGCCAAAACAACCAAAATGTGGCAAGCTATCACTTATCAATTTTAGCAACTGCACCAACACAAGTCAAGACTTTAATGCGCTGAATTCCATATTTAATTTTTATGAGGTCTGCCAGTTCCGCCCCGCCGGGCCAAAAGTTTTTCTTGCGCTCCGGCAGGCCCCGCGGTATGATAAAGACATTGAGCACCGGCGCGTGTCCGCCGCCCAATGGTTTTAGGAATCTTTTTTAATCACCACGGCCCGCCGCCCCAGCTGGCGGTAAATTTTCATGAACTGGACACGCGGTACCACACGGTTAAAATCCAGCGGGTCTGCCACCACAAAGTTCTGGTCATCCATGCCGCACAGCACCATGCAGTGCAGGGTGTGCAGCACCTCGTGCCGCCGCCCACCGGGCAGGTCGTATTCACCGCAGGGGTCGTGCTGGATATCGCCAAAGTGCAGCGTTGCCCAAAAGATGACCGGGTTCCCGGCCTGCAGCTGGGATGCCAGTTCGGCTTCCTCGGCACCGGTCAGATCATAAGCGCGGCAGCTGCTGTCCTGCACAGCCAGGTAGGCGTTCGCCGCCTGCACAATCGGCCCCGCAAAGCAGTAATAGCCGGTTTCGGGGCTGCCATCGTCCAGGTGAGGATTGCCCATATAAACCTCGTCGGGGTCTGCGCCGTACCACTGGGCGCTGCACGGCAGATAGTAGTCGGCCAGTTCGCACTTATCCGGGGCAAAGCCCAGGTAGTGCAGCACTTCGCAGCAGCTGGTAATTTCGCAGCCGTTGGGCAGCTCCGGGTTTTGCAGGATCTGGGGAACTGGCAGCAGGATGGATGCCATAAAAACGCCTCGCAATCATACGATGATTTCCGTTTTGATTGTACCAGATTTCACCGGGAAAGGAAAGCCGCAGTATCCGCTCAGTTTGTTATAATTTATAGATAAATACAAAATGTATACCATGGAGGGGATTTTATGAAAGTATGGGATATGCACTGTGATACCCTGGCCGAGCTGCGCTATGCCCAGCAGGCAGGCAAGCCCAAGAGCTTTTTGCACAATGATTTAATGATGGATCTGGAACGCATGAAACAGGGCGACTATCTGCTGCAGTGTATGGCTTGCTTTGTTCACCTGGAACCGGAACGGGAAAAAAGCCCCCTGCTGGCCTGCCTGGAAGAAATCGACATTTTCTACCGCCTGCTGGAACAGTATCCCGATGACCTGATGCAGGTGTGCACTGCGGCGGACATCCAGACGCTACTCACCTCCGGCAAGCGCGGCATGATGCTGACCGTTGAAGAAGGTGGTGCCTGCCTGGACAGCCTGGGTGCGTTGCGGGATCTGTACCGCCTTGGCGTGCGGATGATGACCCTGACCTGGAACTTCAAGAACGGCTTGGCCGAGCCCAACATTGTACCCGGCACCGATGACATGTGGCCCCGCCCGGCCAACACCACCGGAGGCCTGACCGAAAAAGGCTTAGAATTTGTGGAGGAGATGCAGCGCCTGCATATGCTGGTGGATGTTTCTCACCTATCGGACGCCGGTATCTGGGATATTCTGCGGGTGGCAAAGCGGCCTTTTGTTGCCAGCCATTCCAACGCGCGCGCCTGCTGCCCCCATGTGCGCAACCTGACGGACGAGATGCTGACTGCCATGGGCGAAAAGGGCTGCCTGATTGGCCTGAACTACTGCGCTTCCTTCCTGGATACAAACCCCGACCGCAGCCAGGTCAGGAGCCGCATCACCGATATGGCCCGCCACGCCCGCTATATTATGGATAAGGCCGGTGAGGACTGCCTGGCCTTGGGCAGCGATTTTGACGGCATTGACGGCGACCTGGAAATTGCCGGTGCGCAGGACATGCCCAAGTTGGCCGAGGGGCTGAAAAAAGAGGGGATCCCCGAGCGTGTGGTGGAAAAGATTTTTTACGGCAACGCCGTGCGCTTTTTCAGCGAGAACCTGTAACGCTACCAAAATAAAAGGAGAACCATTATGCCGCATCCTGAATTGACTTTGGAACGCCGCATTGATGCAGAGCTGTGCGGGCTGGACGCCAAAATGTGCGTATACGCAGATGACCTGCATGGCCATGTGGTGGAGCGTGGGGCTGATGATGAATTTGAATCGGCATCCACGATCAAGATTTATATTCTGGGCTGTCTGTACGCCCAGGCGGAAGCCGGCAAAGCCAGCCTGGATGCCGAACTGACCTATGAAGCCCGGCATTTTGTGGACGGCTCCGGCCTGATCCGGTCCTTAGGCGAAGGTGCCAGGCTGCGCGCCCGCGATGTTGCCACCCTGATGATCGTTGTCAGCGACAACATTGCCACCAACATGCTGATCGACTATCTGGGGTTGGATACCATCAATGCGTTTATCCGCAGCATTGGCTGCACCCACACCAAGCTGCACCGCAGCCTGCGCAGCGATAACTGGAGCGAAAAGCTGGGTACCATTACCCCGCGGGATATGGGCCGCTTTTTTGCCCTGTTGGCAAAGGGCGAGCTGGTCAGCCCCCAGGCCAGCGATGCCATGCGCAATGTGTTCCGCCAGCAGCACTACAACACCATGCTGGCGGGCAGCATCCCCCCGTATTACACCGACCCCGAAGAATCCCACGCGGATCCGGATCTGATCTATGTAGCCAGCAAAAGCGGATCCATGGATGCCTGCCGCAATGACGGCGGCCTGATCCACACGCCTTACGGGGATTATGTTCTGGTAATGATGTGCACCGACTTTGCCAACAAGCTGGAAGTAAACGACCACCCCAGCGTGATTTACGGCAACCGTGTCAGCCGCATGCTGTTTGACCAGTACCTGGCGCTGGAGGGTAGTTTTGTAAAGTAAGTGGAGGGCGTATTCGAAAACGATTTTGACGTTCTTGGATACGGCTTGTACCAAGCAATAGTATGGCCTATGCGGCAAAGTTGCGGAACGGTCGAGACCGTTCCCTACAGAGCATTTTGTTGTGCACGACCAACCAATAAACGCTCTGTAGGGCGCGATGCATCGTCCCGCACGCCGGGCCTTGCCCAATATTTCATTCAATCACCCGCCGCACACCCTGCGGGTGCATTTCACCCCAAAACCAAACCGACCGCAAAGGCGATGCTGCTCGCCCCTGCGGTCGGTTTTACTATTTATGGCAATACCGCATAATTCTAAGTGCCGATACGGCGAGCGAGGTGCGGCAGATGTTAAGCCAAAAGCGCAGATAATACTGGATGTCTTATCGAGCATTTTGGCAATGCAGATGCCGTGCCGCAGCCGCCGGAGCGGTGCTTAAGCCGTCAGGCGGGAATTGTGCGGTGTTGCCTTATATTTGTATCTGATTTACCCCTTCACGCCGGTGGTTTCATCAAAATGGTAGGTGGAACCCTCAATGGTGTGCCAGCCTTTGTACATGGCGCCGGTGGTCAGGTCGTAATACCAGGTTTTACCGTCCTGGGTGTACCAGCCCTTGATCATGCGGCCGTTGGCATCGTACCGCACCCATTTGCCGCCGTTGGAATCCTGGTATACTTCCTTGCTGGTGGCCTTGGCACCCTGCTGTACGTTGTCCAGCCAGTACCAGGCACCGCTGGCGGGGTCGTAAATCTCCTTGCCGCGGTAATTGCTGCTGCCCGGCTGCCAGCCCTGGCGCACCCAGCTTTCATACCAGAAGCTCTTGCCGTTGCCGTCTGTGACCCAGAAGTTGGTCAAAGCACCGCTTTTCATTGTGCCGTAAACCGGGTCAAAGTAATACAGCGAGCCATTGATGGACACATTGCCGTACTGCATAATGCCGGTGGTCAGGTCATAGTAGACCTTGCGGCCATCCGGCAGGGTCCACGGGCCGTGGATCATGGCACCGGTGACAGGCTCAAAGTAATACCAGTTGCCGTTCTGACAGTTTTCGCCTTTGATCATGTGGCCGTTTTCATCATAGCGCACCCACTTGCCGCCGTCCGATTCCTGGTAGACATCTTTGTTCACGGCTTTTGCGCCGCCGTCCACGGCATCCAGCCAGTACCAGGCATCGCTGGAGGCATCATAGATTTCTTTGCCGCGGCCGGTGGTGCCCTGCTTTACGCCGTTCTCGTACCAGTAATCGCGGCCGTTCTCGCTGCGCCAGCCGGTATAGCCGCCGGTGCTGCCGTTCTGGTACTTGGGCCAGAAGGTATCGCGCGCCAGCGTTCCGCGGGAATCGCAGCGGGTGGTATCAGAGGTGTTGCCGCCCAGTTCATACACGCGGCACCATTCGTACCCAGCATGATAAGCACCGTTGGCATCATTGCTGATACCATACATGTAAGAGCGCAGGCTGGAAAGGCTGTTCAGCTCATATTCCAAAAAGCGCATCTGGCCGTACAGGGTATGCCAGTCCAGGCCGTTGTTGTTGCAGTAGTTCTGCAAATTGGTCCAGCGGTCGCCGTACCACTGGCACAGGCCGTATGCGGTGCCGTAGTCATTGGTAATGTCCACATAAAAACGGGATTCGCGGTACATGCTGGCCATCACGCCGCTGGCGGCGGCGCTGTTCATGCCCATGGTGCCGGTCAGGTAGTTGTAAACATCCCGCTCGTTGGCGGCAACATCCTCATTGGTGTTATAAGAAGCGTCATACGTTGCGGCGTCTTCCTGGACGATATCGCCGGAGTATTCGGCAATGCCGGTGTCAGCGGTATCAAACATGGGCATCAGCGGGGTCAGGCTGCCGGCAGTTTCCGGCGTGGCGGCTTCGGCACCCGCCGAAAGCGCCAGCGCCATGGCGGCAGCCACGGCGGCGATCAGGGTCAAAAACTTACGTTTCAATGCTGCACCTCCTTAGAATGGTAAACAACCTTGATGATGAACGATCTGCGGGCCTGATACCAAAACAGCTCCCGACTGGAAGCAATCGGGAGCTGTAAAGCTCGGTGGAACCGCGGAACGCTTAGTTGTAGCGGCGCTCCTTGATCTCGGTCACGATATTGTTGATGAAGGCATCCAGCTCCTGCGTGGTGGTTTCGCCCTTGCGATCACGCACACTGATGTTGCCAGCCTCGGCCTCCTTAGCGCCCAGCACCAGCATGTAGGGCACGCGGTCAACTTGCTGGGCTTCACGGATCTTGTAACCGATCTTCTCATTGGATTCATCCAGCACAACGCGCACACCGGCAGCGGTCAGCTTGTCGGCAACGGTGCGGGCGTAATCCAGCGTCTTTTCGCTGACGGGCAGAACCTTGACCTGAGTGGGAGCCAGCCAGGTGGGGAAGCGGCCCTTAGTCTCTTCAATCAGATAAGCCATGAAGCGGTCCAGAGAACCCAGGATGGCACGGTGCAGCACAACGGGGGTCTTCTCGCTGCCGTCCTTGTCGATGTAGGTCAGGTGGAACTTGGCAGGCAGGCAGAAGTCCAGCTGGCAGGTGGACAGGGTGTACTCTGCACCGACAGCGGGCTTAACGTTGACGTCCAGCTTCGGGCCATAGAAAGCAGCTTCGCCGATCTCCTCGGTAAAGTTGATGCCCAGCTCGGTCAGAACTTCGCGCAGAGCGCTCTCAGCATGGTTCCACATGGCGTCGTCGTCATGGTACTTCTTCTTGTCAGCGGGGTCACGCAGGGACAGCACGCAGCGGTAATCGGTGATGTTGAAATCCTTGTAGACGTCAAAGATCAGGCTGCAGACATTGGCAACTTCGCTCTTGATCTGCTCCGGGGTGCAGAACAGGTGGGCGTCGTTCTGGCAGAAATGACGGCCGCGCTCAATGCCTTTCAGGGTACCGCTGGACTCATAACGGAAGTCGTGGGCAATTTCGCCAATGCGGATGGGCAGCTGGCGGTAGCTGTGCGGGCGGTTGGCGTAGATCATCATGTGGTGGGGGCAGTTCATCGGGCGCAGAACATAGCTTTCACCCTCCATCTCCATGGCGGGGAACATGTTCTCACGGTAATGATCCCAGTGGCCGGAAGTCTTGTACAGGTTCACGGTGCCGATGCAGGGGGTCATAACGTGCAGGTAGCCGCGCTCGCGCTCCTTGCCCTTGATGTAATCTTCCAGCTGCTGCCAGATGATGTAGCCGTTGGGCAGGAACATGGGCAGGCCGCGGCCAACCAGGTCGTCGGTCATGAACAGGCGCATTTCCTTGCCGATCTTGCGGTGGTCGCGCTCGCGGGCTTCCTGCTGCTGCTTTTCCCAGGCTTCCAGCTCTTCCTGGTTGCGGAAAGCAACGCCGTTGATGCGGGTCAGCATCTTGTTCTCTTTGTCATTCTTCCAGTAAGCGCCGCTCTGCTGGGTGATCTTGAACGCCTTCAGAGCCTTGGTGTAGGTCAGGTGGGGTCCGATGCACATATCAACGTACTCGCCCTGCTGGTAGAAGCTGAACTCGGTCTCATCGGCCAGGTCGTCCATATGCTCCAGCTTATAGTGCTCCTGGCGCTCGGTCATCAGCTTCACAGCTTCATCGCGCGGCAGGATGAACGGCTTGATGGCAAGGTTTTCCTTGCAGATCTTCTTCATTTCCTTTTCAATGTTGGCAAGGTCTTCATCGCTCAGTTTGGTATCGCCCAGGTCAACATCATAGAAAAAGCCGTTTTCGGTAGCGGGGCCAAAGGCAAAGTCGGCCTGCGGATACAGGCGCTTGATGGCCTGTGCCATAATGTGGGCAGCCGTATGGCGCAGAACGTGCAGTTCTTCTTCTTTCGGGCATTCGGCAACAGTGCCGTCTTTGTAAATGATTTTCATTGGTAAACGCTCCTTTGGGTAAACAAAAATGCTCCATCCCATTTTTGACCATAAACGGGATGAAGCATACAAATTCATACTCCACGGTTCCACCCGAATTGGACGCGGCAAAGCATCCCACTCGTAAAACAAAGGCCCAAAGCCCTGTTTTGTAAGCGCCGGTAACGGGACGCTACCCCGGCGAAGGTTCGCCTTCGCACTCGGCAGTGGTAACTGTGCTGCCCGCCTGCAAAACCGCTTGCACCACGCCAAATTCGGCGGCGGTTCTCTCTTTTGCGCGTTCCAGCATGTATTGTCTGCCTCAACGTTTTATTCAGGATGAAGTTGCCTTTACTATATACCACCCCGGCGGGGAAGTCAAGGGGGCGGCGCAAAATTTTACACCGTAACAAAAGATGACCTTGGCCCAAAACTGTGATATGATGGAAAAAACGGGCCGCACCCGGCAGGGGCTCCCGGCCCGCTTTGCCATCGGCTACTCCCAATTCATCATAAGAATACAGACAGAGCCCCTGCTTTGAAGCTGGCAGGCGGCCCCGCAGGTGCATTTCTGCCAATTTTTGTGCCAGGTGGGAACGTTCACGGTGTTGTAACAATTCCTTGACAATTTCCTGCAATGTAGCTACAATATTAGATAGGACTTAAGGGTGTCGCCCATCGGGAACGCCGCTTTTCAGATATTTGTTTTACCGCCGCAAATTTGGCGTTTTTTCGTTTTATTTGTGTATATGGGGCTTGAGGTGTATCCGCTTTTGGGTATGCTTTGGATTATCGCCCCATTTTGTATAGAATATCGCAGGCAGTATTTGAACCGCAAAGGTCAGCCCCTTGCGCTGTAAGATGCTGGCAGTGTACCCATGGTAGCTGCCAGATAAAACAGGCGCGGGCTGCCCGGGCTTTTCAGGTATGCCAGAAATAAAAGCGTTCCGCTTGTGTTGCGCCCTCCTGCATTTGATTTGAGTTTTGTAAGGAGTGAAACTGCCATGCCCCCAATTTTGATGTGGGTGCTGGTTGTCGTTGCCGCTGCCGTGTGCGGGGCGCTTGGTTATTATTTTGGCGGGGAAAACCGGAAGCGTACCGCCGAAGCCAAGATCGGCTCTGCCGAAGAGGAAGCCAAACGCATCGTGAACGATGCCATCAAGGCTGCCGAGCAGAAGCGCAAGGAAACCATCATCGAGGCCAAAGACGAGGCGTTCAAGCTGAAAGCTGACGCCGACAAGGAAATCAAGGACCGCCGCGCGGAGATCAGCCGCCAGGAACGCCGCATGGACCAAAAGGAGGAAGCGCTGGATAAGCGCACCGCCGCCATGGAGCGCAAGGAAGAGGACCTGAAAAAGCGCGGCGAACTGGTGGAAGCCCGCTTGGATGAGCTGGAACAGCTCAAGCTGCGCCAGACCGAAAAGCTGGAAACCATCGCCGCCATGACCCAGGAAGATGCCCGCGCCGTGTTGTTGAAGAACATTGACGATGAGCTGACCCACGAAAAGGCCATGAAGATCAGCGCCTATCAGGCTAACATGAAGGACGAATGTGATGCCATCGCCCGTGAGCTGGTCGGCCAGGCCATTGCCCGCTGCGCAGCCGATGCCACCAGTGAAGCCACCGTCAGCGTGGTGCCGCTGCCCTCTGACGAGATGAAGGGCCGCATCATTGGCCGCGAGGGCCGCAACATCCGCGCTCTGGAAACTGCCACTGGCTGTGACCTCATTATTGACGATACGCCGGAAGCCATCACCCTTTCCAGCTTTGACCAGACCCGCCGTGAAGTGGCCCGCATGGCCCTGGAGCGCCTGATCGCCGATGGCCGTATCCACCCGGCCCGCATTGAGGAGACCGTGGATAAGTGCCGCCGCGAACTGGAAATTCAGATGAAGCGCGAGGGCGAAAAGGCTGTGATGGACCTTGGTATCCACAGCCTGCATCCCGATTTGGTCAAGCTGATCGGCCGCCTGAAGTATCGCACCAGCTATGGCCAGAATGTGCTGAGCCATTCTCTGGAAGTGGCATGGCTGGCCGGCCTGATGGCTGGCGAGCTTGGCGTGAACGTTCAGCTGGCACGCCGCGCAGGCTTGCTGCATGATATCGGCAAGGCCCTTGACCATGAGATCGAGGGCAGCCATGTGCAGATCGGTGTGGATATCTGCAAGAAGTACCGCGAGAACCCGCAGATTATTCATGCAATCGAAGCCCACCACGGCGATGTGGAGCCCAAGACGGTGCTTGCCTTCATTATTATGGCAGCGGATGCCATCAGCGCAGCCCGCCCCGGTGCCCGCCGTGAAAACATGGAAAGCTATATCAAGCGTTTGGAAACGCTGGAAGCCCTGTGCAACGGCTTTGAGGGCGTTGAAAGCTCTTACGCCGTGCAGGCAGGCCGCGAGGTCCGCATCCTGGTCCAGCCGGATAAGGTTGGTGATGATCAGGTCATCCTGCTGGCACGCGCCATCGCCAAAAAGATCGAGGATACGCTGGAGTACCCCGGCCAGATCAAGGTCAGCGTGATCCGCGAAAGCCGCGCCACCGAGTACGCGAAATAACCAAAGCGAATAAAACAGATGCCGCACCTGGTATGGGTGCGGCATTTTGTATAAGCATTGATTTATCCCGTGGATGCTGCCATATGTTTAACCCCTACAAATGGGGTTCGGCTTGCTGCGGAAATGTAAATGCGTATAGAGCAAAGCCACGGCGGGATGAGGTCATTCATCTCCGGCCTAAGAGCCGGGGCACTGCCCCGGTTGCAGGGTTGCGAGCCAGAAGGTCACATTTGAGTTTAGGCAATACCGCATAATTCTAAGTGCCGATACGGCGAGCGAGGTGCGGCAGATGCCAAGCCAAAAGCGCAGATAATACTGGATGTCTTATCGAGCATTTTGGCAACGCAGATGCCGTGCTGCAGCCGCCGGAGCGGTGCTTAAGCCGTCAGGCGGGAATTGTGCGGTGTTGCCTTTACGAAAATGTGATGGTGAGCAATGCAAAGCCCAGTGGGTTTTGCAACTGCACGAGCGGGTTTGCTTTGCAAACTGACGGGCATTGCCCGTCAAGCGGGCCTCCGAAACGCGCCTGCGGGCGCAGCGCCCTACGAATGCTTATAATGTTTGTTGCACGTTATAAAATGTTTTGCAGGGAACGGTCTTGACCGTTCCGGGGCCTTGCGGCAAATGTGTTTTACGTTTTCCCTCGCAAATCTTGTTGGCTCTGCTCCCTCAATTTTCCCTCTTGCCAAGGGGCATAGAATACGATATAATAAAAAATAATTGTGCGGATTTATGCCCCTGTGGGATGGGCGGTGACGCACGGCAAATCAGGCGGCGCGGTATAGGCGCTGCCTATAGTTCGCCGCAACTGCGGTCACTGAAAAGGAGCGTCATCATGAAAGGTATCATCCTCGCCGGCGGTGCTGGTACCCGCCTGTACCCGCTGACCATGGTCACATCCAAGCAGCTTCTGCCTGTGTATGATAAGCCCATGATCTATTACCCGCTGTCTACCCTGATGCTGGCAGGCATCCAGGATATCCTGATCATTTCCACCCCAACCGATACGCCGCGCTTTGAAGCGCTGCTGGGGGATGGCAGCCAGTACGGCCTGCACCTGCAATATAAAGTGCAGCCCTCCCCGGACGGTCTGGCACAGGCCTTTATCCTGGGTGAAGAGTTTATTAACGGTGAGCCCTGCGCTATGGTGCTGGGCGATAATATTTTCTACGGCGCAGGTTTCTCCAAGCGGCTCAAGTCCGCTGCCGCCAACGCCGAAGCCGGCCGCAGCACTGTGTTCGGCTACTATGTCACCGATCCCGAACGCTTCGGTGTGGTGGCATTTGACGAAAACGGCCAGGCAACTTCCATTGAAGAAAAGCCCGCACAGCCCAAGAGCAACTATGCGGTTACCGGCCTGTATTTTTACAGCAAAGATGTGTGCGAAAAGGCAAAACAGGTAAAGCCCAGCGCCCGCGGCGAACTGGAAATTACCACCCTGAATGAGATGTACCTGCAAGAAGGCAAGCTGGATGTGCAGCTGCTGGGCCGCGGCTATGCCTGGCTGGATACCGGCACGATGGACAGCCTGGTGGAAGCCGCCGACTTTGTGCGCATGATCGAACAGCGCCAGGGCATCAAGATCTCCGCCCCGGAAGAGATCGCCTATAAATACGGCTGGATCAACCGCGGCAAACTGTTGGAAAGCGCCAAGCGCTATGGCAAAAGCCCCTATGGCCAGCACCTGCGCAATGTTGCCGATGACCGCCTGAAATATTGATGCGGTATAAAGAAAGAGGCACAAGATGAAAATTCTGATTACCGGCTGCCATGGACAGCTTGGAACCGAGCTGCAAAAACAGCTGGCTGATGAAGAATGCGCCCTTGGCCCGCTGCCGGAGCGCCTGCGCAAAGCAACGGTGATCGCCGTTGATGTGGATGAGCTGGATATTACCGACCGCGAAGCCACTGTGACCTATATCCGCCGCATCCAGCCGGATACCGTCATCAACTGCGCTGCTTTTACCAACGTGGATGGCTGCGAAACCAACCGCGATGCCGCTTACCGCGTCAACGCCCTTGGCCCGCGCAACCTGGCATTGGCATGCGAAAAGATCAATGCCCGCCTGATCCATATTTCTACCGACTATGTATTCTCCGGTACAGCCAACGGCGGTGTGGCGTTGGATGAAAGTGCCCTGCCCGCCCCCATTTCGGCCTACGGCCAGACCAAGCTGCTGGGCGAAACCTATGTGCAGCAGTTCTGCCGCCGCCACTTTATCGTGCGCACGGCTTGGCTGTACAGCTATTACGGCAAAAACTTTGTCAAAACTATGGTCAACCTGGCCAAAACGCATGACACCCTGAATGTTGTCAACGACCAGCTGGGCAACCCCACCAATGCGGTGGATCTGGCCTACCATATCTTAAAGCTGGCCGTCAGCCATGATTACGGCATTTACCACTGCACCGGCAGCGGCATTTGCAGCTGGTATGATTTCGCATCCGAGATCATCCGCCTGTCCGGCCTGCCGTGCACCGTAAAGCCCGTTACCAGCGCACAATATAAAGAGATGAACCCCAAATCCGCAGACCGCCCGGCATGGAGCGCACTGGAAAACCGCGCCCTGCGGTGCAGTGTCGGCGATGACATGCGCGACTGGAAAGATGCAATTCAGGACTTTTTCAATAATTGGGATGGTAAATAAATGAAAACTTATCTTGTTACCGGCTGTGCCGGTTTTATTGGCTCCAACTTTGTCCACTATATGCTGGAAAAATACCAGGATATCCGCCTGGTCAACCTGGATAAGCTGACCTATGCCGGCAACCTGGAAAATCTGGAAGATATCAAGGACGATGCCCGCCATATCTTTGTTAAGGGCGATATCTGCGATAAGGCTCTTGTCACTGACCTGATCGCCAAATATGACCCGGATTACGTCATCAACTTTGCTGCCGAAAGCCACGTTGACCGTAGCATCCGCAACCCGGAAATTTTTGTTGAGTCCAATGTTCTGGGCACCGTTAACCTGCTGCAGTGCTGCAAGGATGCCTGGTACGATGCCGACGCCAAGACCTGGAAGGAAGGCAAAAAGTACCTGCAGGTTTCCACCGATGAAGTATACGGTGCCCTGGGCGCCGAAGGCTACTTTATGGAAACGACCCCGCTGTGCCCGCACAGCCCGTACTCCGCTTCCAAAGCCAGCGCCGATATGTTCGTGAAAGCATTCCATGATACCTATGGCATGCCCATCAACATCACCCGCTGCTCCAACAACTATGGTCCGTATCAGTTCCCCGAAAAGTTGATCCCGCTGCTCATCAACAACGCCAAGCACCACAAGACCCTGCCGGTTTACGGCGATGGTATGCAGATCCGTGACTGGCTGTATGTCATGGACCACTGCAAAGCCATTGATATGGTTGCCAACGGCGGCAAGGACGGCGAAGTTTACAATGTCGGCGGCCATAACGAGCGCCCCAACATCTTCATCGTCAAGACTGTCATCGAGCAGCTGCATGACCGCCTGAAGGATGAGGGCATCAGCGAAGAGCTGATCAAGCACGTGGCGGACCGCCTGGGCCATGACCGCCGTTACGGCATTGACCCCACCAAGATCAAGAACGATCTGGGCTGGTACCCCGAAACCCCGTTCGAGAAGGGCATTGTGCTGACCATTGACTGGTACCTGGCCCACGAAGAGTGGATGGACCACGTGACCAGCGGCAACTACCAGAAGTATTACGAGCAGATGTACAAAAACAAGTAATGCTGCCGCACATTTGTTAAATTCTGCAAAACACCCCGCCGCCGCTTTGCAAAGCGGCGGCGTTTGTGGTATACTAGTTCTGCTGTTTGTGACAGCAGAACAAAGAATAGTGAATAAAGAATAAATAATAATGAAGGTAAATCGCCGTGCCTGCGGCACAGCTTATAAAAATTGGGCGCTGCTTTTGGTAAGCAATCAAGCCTAACCCGGCGTGCGGAGCCTATTTTAATCATGCGCGCACGGCGCGCATACCACCATTATTCTTTATTATTTTTTAATTATTATTTTACTTGATTGATCTTGAGGTTTTTTTGAATGGCAATTTCCAGAGAAGAACAACTGCGCAATAACCGCCGCTTTTCACGCCAGATCGTGGGTGCAGTGGCAATCGTATTGATTATCATTGGTCTGTTTACCGTATTAAGCTGGGTGGTTGGCGTGCTGCGCAGCGCGTTGGATGATACCGAACGCCGCCAGAGCTATGCCGACCGTCTGTACGGTCTTGTCATGTTTGACACTATGCCGTTTGACGATGTGAGCAAGGTGGATCAGTCGGAGTTTTTACAGGCTGCCATCTGGGGCGCCGTGTACCAGATCCAAAAGCGGGATAACGGCCTGAGCGACTATGAGCGCGACAGTGAAACTGGCTCCATCATTCTACCCAAACTGGAAGTTGACACCTACCTGACCAACCTGCTTGGCCCGGATTACAAGATTACCGATGGCTCTTTCCAGACCGAAGAGTTCAATTATACCTATGACGAGGAAAAGCAGGGCTATCTGGTTCCTGTTACCAGCATGGTGGCTATGTATACCCCGGAAGTGGAAAAGATTTCCACCCAGAGCGGCAAGACCTATGTGACGGTTGGCTATATCCCCACCATCAACAATAGCTCCAGCGGCGAGATCAACCTGACCGCCCCCACGGAGCCGACCAAGTATATGGACTATGTGTTCACCCGCGGCGAGGGCCGTAAGTGGTATCTGAGTGCATTGCAGGAAAGCGATATGCAGCCCGAAGTGTCTGCTTCGACCGCAGCCCCGACTACCGATTCCGGTGACCCGCAGGAGTTGGTGCAGAACAACCTGGATTCCACCGTGGCCGATACCGGCAATCCCACAGGTGATACCGCCAACGGTACCGCTGAACCGGACAGCACGGCGGACGACCAGACCGATGCCCAGAGCGAACCTGAAGCTGATACCGGGGATACCGGTGGGGATACGCAGGATAGTTCAGGTACGGAATAAGCTCCTGCTGACAAAACGATAATTTTGATGAAGCTGCACAGCCCAAACGCTGTGCAGTTTTTTGTATGGTAGGGCGGGGTCGCCCGCCCCCCACTGAAGGCGGCCCGACCGTACAATAAAAATGTGTGATATACCTTGCCCCACAGTAGGGGAGCAGCGTCCCCGACACCGCAGACAAACCTTGCGGCAAATCTCATTATGGCAGATGTGCCAAAGCTCCGGAATGGTCAAGGCAATACCGCATAATTCTAAGTGCCGATACGGCGAGCGAGGTGCGGCAGATGCCAAGCCAAAAGCGCAGATAATACTGGATGCTGCAAAGGTGAGCGCCGCCAGTGGCGGAAACAGCGAACCGAAGCAGGGGCAGCGGTCGCAGAGTGCGAGGGACTTTTGCCCCCGAAGCACGATGCGGGTGCCGCAACCCGACATTATCGAGCATTTTGGCAACGCAGATGCCGTGCCGCAGCTGCCGGAGCGGTGCTTAAGCCGCAAGGCGGGAATTGTGCGGTGTTGCCTCAAGACAGCTCCCTACAGAGCAAGGTATCATGTGTACCAAACAGAAAAACGACCGGTAGAACAGCCAGCCCTCTGGCTGCCGCAGAGAAACGCTGCCAATGCATAAAACATGCCGCCGCGCAGTTATACTACCCCTACACAACATCAGCTCAACAACAAAAATGACAAAACAGACTGCAGAAGACCGTGCTTTTTTGATTGACAAAACAAGCGCGGCATGATAATATGATAGCTGTACATTGCCCTGTATTTTTAACGTTGAACAGATGTTAAATACTTGTGCAATGGCAACACGGAAAAGTAGGAGAACATAGCATGAGACGGACTTTGGCAGCGCCGGGCCTTGCAGCTGTGCTGGGTATGGCATTGCTGCTGACCGCCTGCGGTAAAACAAACGCACATAACAATACGGCAGGCGAAACGGTCAGCACGGCACTGTTTGACTTTTCCATTACGGATGTCAGCCTGGTGGAAAGCTACCCCGGCATTGATATCCCGGATGGCGAACGCCTGGTGCGCATGCGCCTGAACATCAAGAATACCAGCAGCCAGACCTACACGATGTTCCTGCAGGATTTCCAAATCCAGTGGGGCGAGGGCGACAGCGATTACGGCACCTGCCTGAACGCAGTGGATGATACCATGATGCCGTATGCTTATGAGCTGACCCCCGGCCAGGAGCGCAGCGACTGGCTGATGGCTGAAATCCCCGATGGCAGCACCAGCTGCACCATTGCGTATCAGGAATACAAGACCGATGGCAGCAAAGGCGATGCCTACTTTGTGGAGGCAGCTCTGTGAGCCAGCAGTCGCGCATTCTTGCAGGGGTGTTTTGCTCCGGTATGGCGGCGGCGTTGATTGCTATGGCGGCACTGCAACTGCCCAACTGGCTGCAGCAGCGCAAGATGGTGAGCGAGAGCCCGCCGGTGGTGCAGACTGCAGAACCAGAGCAGACGCCGGAGCCGCAGGTTACCGTGGCCCCCACCGTGCAGCCCGCCGTTACCCCGGAACCGCGGGATTTTACCGCACTGCTGGAGCGTAACCCCGAAGTGATCGGCTGGATCAAGATCGATGATACCGATGTTGACCTGCCGGTGATGCAAAGAGAAGGGGACAACAGCTACTACTTAAAGCACGACCTGGATGGCAACTGGGATGACCTGGGCCTGCCGTACCTGGATTATGAGTGCGATATCCAGCAAAGCCGCCATTTGATCCTGTACGGCCACAACATGGGCGTGGGGGATACGGTGCGGTTTTCCAGCCTGCAAAATTACCGCGAGCCGGAATATTATCAGGAACACCCGGTCATTGAGCTGGACAGCCTGAATGGTGGCCAGTACTACAAGATCGTGGCAGTTTATGCAATTACCACGCGCGAAAGCGATGGCGATGTGTTCCACTTTAACCAGTATGTGAACTTTGCCGATGATGCGGCAGAGCAGGAATACCTGGATGAAGTGGCCAAGCGCGCGTTTTATACCACGGGCGATTATGCCCGCGCAGACGAACGGCTTTTGACATTGTGTACCTGTACCTATGAAATGTCGGATGCCCGCCTGCTGATTATGGCACGCCCGCTGCGGGACGGGGAAACGCTGACGGCGGATGAAGTTATCATCAATCCGGATCCGCTGCTTCCAGCCCGCTGGCCGACTGGGGCGTAAAATTTTTATTTGAATTCTGGGCACAAAGGCAACAGCAATCCGTACCTTTGCGTTTGGGATATAATTTTGGAAAGGGAGTAAAAATTATGCAAAAGACGAGCAGGTTTTCGCGTCTGCTTACGCTGGTTACGGCTGTTGCCTTGGCAGTTTGTCTGCCTGTATCGGCGTATGCAGAAACCGAGACCACCGAGGAAGCTGCTGCACCCGCAGTAGTGGAGGAGGCTGCACAGGACAACACCGCTGACGAAGCTGCAAGCGAAGACAGCGCTTCCTGTGTGCGCGTGGTGGATGTTACCATTTTTATGGACACCACCAAGGGCTATTTCGAGAGCGATCCCGACAATGTTGCCCTGAATTATCTGAACCGTGCCGAGTTTGAGGAGACTCCGATCACTCTGCCCACCGTTATCGCAAACGAGGGCTGGGAGTTCAAGGGCTGGGACGTTTGGGGCAAAGAGCACTTTGTCCTGGGTGCCGATGCTACTGAGCTGGGCACCAGCGGCCTTGGTGCATTCCCGGTTGGCAGCCTGGTAGGCGGTATCTACCTGTACCCCATCTTTATGGAAGCTCCGAAGCCGGTTGAGCCTACTCCGACCACTCCGGTCGAGCCTACCCCGACCACTCCGGTTGAGCCTACCCCGACCACTCCGGTTGAGCCTACCCCGACCACTCGGTTGAGCCTACCCCGACCACTCCGGTCGAGCCTACCCCGACCACTCCGGTCGAGCCTACCCCGACCACTCCGGTCGAGCCTACTCCGACCACTCCGGTCGAGCCTACTCCGACCACTCCGGTCGTGACCCCGACCACCCCGGTTACCCCGGAGACCACTCCGGCCAATACTCCGGCAAACACCCCGACTGAGGAAACCAATACTCCGGACAATACTCCGACCAACACCCCGGATGTTACCAAGTCCAACACCCCCGCTGATAACTCCAGCAAGATCATCCCGCAGACCGGCGTTTCCAGCACCAACAGCAACTCTGTTGCAGGTCTGGCCATCGTTCTGGTTGCCGCACTGGGCGGCGCTGCCGCTTACCTGTTCATCAACCGCAAGAAGCTGAACTGATAAGTGTAAAGTGATAGAGCTTTGAATTATTTAAAAACAGCCTTCGGCATTTGCCGAAGGCTGTTTTTGTGGTTAAGAACTTGAGTGAAGAAAAACCACCAGCTAAGCTGGTGGAATAAAACGGCTTTAGCCCTAGACAAAGAGAAACCTCCCCGTAGAATAGAGTGTGGGTTTGCCAACCACATTCTAGGAACAGAGAGGTTTATCTTTGAAATGAAAAAATAACAAAGACGTAGATAGTTTAAGCCATACGACATGGAGATGTCAATACCATGTAGTGTTTGCACCGAAATATCGGAGAATGGTGATGTTGCAAATCGAAAGTGTACAACGGCGTGATGAGAAAACTAGAAAGGCTACAAAATGAGTGAGTTTTTGGAAACTGTAATTAAGGCTGACGCTGGGCATGTTTGGCGCGTGCTAGATGAATTTATGGATGCGCTAAAAGAAACAAAACCGGACGTGTATAGGGATTTGGTGCACGACTTGCAAAGAAAATAGGCAAATGTGTACAAAAGTGTGTACTAACAAAAGAAAACACCGTAGATTTTAACGAATCTACGGTGTTTTCTATGGTGCGCGGTACAGGACTCGAACCTGTGACCTCCTGCACGTCAAGCAGATGCTCTACCAGCTGAGCTAACCGCGCATGTCCTTGCGACTTATATACTATACCAAATCCAAGCAGAAAAAGCAAGCCCTTTTTTCGAAAAAAATGAAAAAATTCAGAAAATACATGAAATTGAACGCACCACCGCAAAAGAAATTTGCAAATGCGGAAGGGCTTTTCCTTGCCGCATACACGGCTTTGTGGTATACTGATACAGTTAAATGGGGATAGTGCACCCTTTTGCCGGTGCGGCGTTTCCTGAATAGATTCAAACACAGGGAAAGGGGATACTATGCGGGTTTTGGGCATCGACCCCGGCTATGCGATCGTGGGCTGGGGCGTTGTGGAATATGCAGGCAACCGTTTTGCGCCCATCGCTTACGGCGCAGTGTGTACCGATAAGGACACGCCGTTTGAACAGCGCCTGATTGAAATTTATGACGGCATCAAGGATATCTGTACCCGCTATCAGCCGGAAGCACTCTCCATTGAAAAGCTGTACTACCAGCATAACCAGACGACCGTCATCGGCGTGGCGGAAGCCCGCGGGGTGATTTTGCTGGCTGCCGCGCAGTGCGGCGTACCAATTTATGAGTACACCCCCATGCAGGTCAAGCAGGCTGTGACCGGGTATGGCAAGGCGGTAAAAAGCAGATCCAGGAAATGACCCGCATCATGCTGCACCTGCAAACCATCCCCAAGCCGGACGATACAGCGGACGCCTTGGCCATGGCCGTAGCGCACTGTCACTGCTCCCGCAGCCGCCTGATGGGCACCGCCCCCAAGATAAGGGCCGCAGGGCAAATAACCCGGCGCACGGCAACATAGAATCATAATGGTGTAAGAGCATATTTCAGGGCGACACCGCACAATTCCCGCCTTGCGGCTTAAGCACCGCTCCGGCGGCTGCGGCACGGCATCTGCGTTGCCAAAAAGCTCGATAATGTCGGGTTGCGGTACCCGCATCGTGCTTCGGGGGCAAAAGCCCCTCGCACTCCGCGACCGCTGCCCCTGCTTCGGTTCGCTGTTTCCGCCACTGGCGGCGCTCACCTTTGCAGCATCCAGTATTATCTGCGCTTTTGGCTTAGCATCTGCCGCACCTCGCTCGCTGTATCGGCATTTAGAATTATGCGGTATTGCCTTAGATATATCTTGGATAAGAAATAGGAACGAACGATGATTTATTCGCTGACCGGAAAAATCTTAAAGAAAACACTGGATACCGTGGTCATCAGCTGTGCTGGTGTGGGCTATGCGGTGCAGGTGCCCTTGACCACAGCCGAAAGCCTGCCCGCCCCCGGGCGGGAAGGCACGGTGTATACTGTGATGAACGTGACCGAAAACGATGTTTCGCTGTACGGCTTTGCCACCGAGGAGCAGCGCAGCTGCTTCAAGATGCTGACCAGCGTGAGCGGCGTTGGACCCAAGGCCGGGCTGGCCATTTTGTCCATCATGACGCCGGAGCGTGTGGCACTGGCGGCGTCCAGCGGGGACCACAAGGCGTTTACCAAGGCGAACGGCGTTGGCCCCAAGCTGGCCCAGCGTATTGCTCTGGAACTGAAAGACAAAGTGGGCAAGGGCCTGGCGGATGGCACTGGCTTTGGCGGCGGGGCCGCAGCAGCAGCGCCGGCTCCGTCCAGCGCACCCGCCCAGGCTGTGGCCGCACTGGTGGCGCTGGGGTACAACACCTCGGATGCTGCTGCGGCTGTGGCCCGCATTGACGAAACCCTGCCGGTGCAGGATATTATCAAAATTGCACTGCGCGGGCTTTCGCGTGCGTAAAGGAGTGACCTGAATGAGCCAAAATACGGAATATACGGTGGATCCCAGCCGCCTGGTCAGCCCGGACGCCGCCCCGGCCGATGCCGCCGAGGAACTCAGCCTGCGCCCCAAAACGCTGGATGATTATATCGGTCAGGAAAAGGCCAAAAACAATCTGCGCATTTACCTGCGCGCCGCCCAGCAGCGCGGGGAACCGATGGACCATATTCTGCTGTACGGCCCGCCGGGCCTTGGCAAAACAACGTTGGCCGGCATTGTGGCGCAGGAGATGGGCGTGCAGATCCGTATTACCTCCGGCCCGGCCATCGAAAAGCCCGGCGATCTTGCCGCTCTGCTGACCAATTTGCAGGAGGGCGATATCCTGTTCATTGATGAGATCCATCGCCTTTCCCGCCAGGTGGAAGAAGTGTTGTACCCCGCACTGGAGGATTACGCGCTGGATATCATGATCGGCAAGGGCCCCAGCGCCCAAAGCATCCGCATCAACCTGCCGCGGTTCACCCTGGTGGGCGCAACCACCCGCGCGGGCCAGCTGACCGGGCCCCTGCGTGACCGCTTTGGCATTCTGCTCAAGCTGGAACCCTACAGCCCGGATGAACTGGCTACCATCATCATGCGCAGCGCGGGCATTTTGAATATCCCCATCGACCGCCCCGGTGCGCTGGAGCTGGCTAAATGCGCCCGCGGCACCCCGCGTATTGCAAACCGCCTGCTCAAGCGTGTGCGTGACTTTGCCACCGTGGAGGGCGATGGGGCAATCGACGGCCCCACTGCTGTGGCAGCCCGCCGCCAGATGGATATTGACGAGCTGGGCCTGGATGAACTGGACCGCAGCGTGTTGCGTGCCATCATTGAGCTGTACGGCGGCGGTCCGGTGGGCCTGGATACCCTGGCGGCCAACCTTGGTGAGGAAAGTGTAACACTGGAAGATGTGTGCGAACCCTACCTGATGCAGATGGGTATGCTGACCCGCACTCCCCGCGGCCGCTGCGTGACCCGCCTGGCCTATGAGCATCTGAACATGCCCGTCCCCAAACACCTGCGCGCCGAAGACGCCGACGAGGTGGATGGGCAGCAGAGAATGTATTAAACAGGTAGGAGTTAGGAAGTAGGAGTTAGGAGTTTTTGGCAGGGCAGGGCCGCAGGCCTTATTTTTGAGCGGTGCGCAGCACCGCGGTCCCCAAAATTATTCTTTATTAATTATTCTTTATTCATTATAGTTCAATGTGTTGACTTTGATAGATGGAAAGGACTTGACGATATGGGTAAATTGTTTGGTACCGATGGTGTCCGCGGTGTGGCGGGCAAAGACCTGACTTGTGAATTGGCCCTGCAGATCGGCCGCGCAACTGCCGCAGAGCTGACCAGTCTGGACGGCCACCGTCCCCGTATTCTGATTGGCAAAGATACCCGTGTTTCCGGCGATATGCTGGAATGCACCCTGGCTGCCGGTTTGTGTAGCGTTGGCGCAGACGTTGACCTGCTGGGTGTGATCCCCACCCCCGGCGTGGCCTATCTGGTGCGCAAATACGGCGCAGACGCCGGTATTGTGATCTCCGCGTCCCACAACCCGATGGAGTTCAACGGCATCAAGATTTTCAAGGGCGATGGCTACAAGCTGCCCGATGAAGTAGAAAACCGCATTGAGGCTCATATCTTCAAAAACTGCGAGGATATCAAGATCTGTGATGGTGCCGAGATCGGCCGCGTTCACCGCCTGGATACCGCTGTGGATGACTATGTGGATGCTCTGGAGCAGCACATTGATGCAGATCTTTCCGGCCTGAATGTGCTGTTTGACTGCGCCAATGGTGCTTCTGCCAAGGTGGCGCAGAAACTGTTCCCCCGCCTGGGCTGCCAGTGCAGCTTTACCGGCACGCTGGATGACGGCGTTTCCGTCAACGATGGCTGCGGCTCCACCCACCTGGACCGGCTGGAAAAGAAGGTCGTGGAAGGCGGCTTTGACTGCGGCATTGCCTTTGACGGCGATGCAGACCGCTGCCTGGCCTGCGATGAAAAGGGCGCAGAGATCGACGGCGACAAGATCATTGCGCTGGTTGCCAAGGATATGAAAGACCGCGGCCGCCTGGACGGAAATACCGCCGTGGTGACGGTTATGTCCAACCTGGGCTTTATGAAGTATATGCAGTCCATTGGCATTGACACCGCCCGCACCGCTGTAGGCGACCGCTACGTGCTGGAAGAAATGCGCGCCCGCGGTTATGCCATCGGCGGCGAGCAGAGCGGCCATGTTATTTTCCTGCACCACTCCACCACCGGCGACGGCGAGTTGACCGCAGGCAAGCTGCTGAAGCTGCTGGCCCGCAAGCACCGCGAAGAGGGTACCAAGATGAGCGAGCTGAACGCCGTTTACACCAAGTTCCCGCAGGTGCTCATCAACCTGACTGCCGACAAGGAGCAGAAGCAGGCTTATAAAGAAGATGAATACATTGCCGGCTTTATTGAGAGCCAGCAGCAGAACCTGATGGGCATGGGCCGCGTGCTGGTGCGTGTTTCCGGCACCGAGCCCAAGATCCGCGTGATGGTGGAAGGCGAGGATATGGAAGCCATCCAGTCCAGCGCAGAGCGCATTGCCGATATGATCCGCCAGCGTATTCCGGGGGTGTGCTGATGCGCCCCGCCGATACCTGGGTCGATTACGAGCTGATCGACGCAACGAATCATAACCGCCTGGAACGCTGGGGAAAAACGCTGCTCATCCGCCCCGACCCGCAGATCATCTGGAAAAACGAGGAAGTCAGCCCCCTGTGGGCCAGGGCAGACGCCATCTATTACCGTTCCGCCAAGGGCGGCGGCCAGTGGGACTACCACAAAAAGCTGCCCCAGAAGTGGAACATCAAATGGCAGGACCTGACGCTGATCGTCAGCCCCACCGGCTTTAAGCATACCGGCGTCTTTCCGGAGCAGGCTGTGAACTGGGCCTGGTACCAGGAAAAGATCAAGGCTGCCGACCGTCCCGTCAAGGTGCTCAACCTGTTCGGCTACACCGGCGGCGCAACACTGGCCTGCCTGGCCGCCGGTGCCAGCGTGACCCATGTGGATGCTTCCAAAGGCATGGTAGCCTGGGCACGGGAAAACGCCCAGGCCAGCAGCCTGGCCGACCGCCCCTGCCGCTGGATCGTGGATGACTGTGCCAAGTTTGTGCAGCGCGAGATCCGCCGCGGCAGCCGCTATGACGCCGTTATCATGGCCCCGCCCAGCTATGGCCGCGGCCCCAACGGTGAGATCTGGAAGCTGGAAGATAACGTCTATGACCTCATCACCCTGACAGAACAGGTGCTCAGCGATAAGCCGCTGTTCTTTGCCATCAACTCCTACACCGAGGGCCTGAGCCCGGCGGTTATGGAGTATGTGCTCAAAACCACCCTCTGCCCCAAGGTGGGCGGCCACACCAGCTGCGATGAGATCGGCCTGCCCGTAACCGCTACCGGCGGCGTAGTGCCCTGCGGCGCTACCGCAGTGTGGGAAGAATGAGAGTTAGGAGTTAGGAAGTAGGAGTTAGGAGTTAATTAGGAATTAGCAATTAAAATTGCAATGCTCCGTAGGGGCGCACATTGTGCGCCCGCTAACCTTGCAGGATTAACTTTAGGGCAACACCGCACAATTCCCGCCTAACGGCTTAAGCACCGCTCCGGCGGCTGCGGCACGGCATCTGCGTTGCCAAAATGCTCGATAATACACAAAGTATTATCTGCGCTTTTGGCTTAGCAGCTGCCGCACCTCGCTCGCCGTATCGGCACTTAGAATTATGCGGTATTGCCTTAGCTCCTTTCAACTCCTAACTCCTCACTTCTACCTCCTAACTAAAAATTTTGGATCACACTATTATTCAGAATAGGGGATACCACATGAAAGAAAACGATATTTTACAGGCGCAGGATGTGCGGTTCCGGTATGATACGGAGCAGCCGAACTTTGCTGTGGACGGGGTGTCGATGGAAGTACACCGCGGCGAGTTTGTGGCTGTGCTGGGTGCCAACGGCTGCGGTAAATCGACCCTGGCCAAGCATTTTAACGCCATTCTGCTGCCGGAAAGCGGCACCGTGCTGGTGGAGGATATGGACACCCGCACCGATGAAAAGCTGTACGACATTCGCCAGAAAGTGGGCATGGTGTTCCAGAACCCGGACAACCAGATCGTTGCCACCGTGGTGGAAGAGGACGTTGCCTTTGCGCTGGAAAACCTTGGCGTGCCCACCGGGGAAATGCGCACCCGCGTGGATGACGCCATGAAGCTGGCGGGGATCTATGAACAGCGCAATAAAGCGCCGCATAAGCTTTCCGGCGGTCAAAAGCAGCGCGTTGCCATCGCGGGCGTGATTGCCATGCGGCCGGACTGCCTGATTCTGGATGAATCCACTGCCATGCTGGACCCCCGCGGCCGCGCCCAGGTAATGAAAACCATCCGCAACCTGCGGGATGCAGGCATTTCCATTGTGTCCATTACCCACTATATGGAGGAAGCCGCCCAGGCCGACCGCATATTGGTCATGAGCCGCGGACGCATTGTGATGGAGGGCACCCCCGAACAGGTGTTCAGCCAGACCAAGCGGCTGCATGGCTACCACCTGGATGTACCCCAGGCCACCGAGCTGCGGGATGAACTGGCCGCCGCCGGCCTGACTATGCCGGAAAACATCATTACCCCCGAAGAATGCGCCAAGGCCATTTTTGACCTGCTGAAATAAAATGCCGTGCCTTTTGGGCGGCAACACCCCTGTAGGGGGGGTCACCCGCCCCCGCCGCTTCTGCGAGGAACCCCAAACAACCAATTTTCCCCAACCAGAAAAGGCACAGACTGCACCCGGCAAAAGAGGGACCGGGGCGGTACCGTGCGGGAAGGAATGTAACGTGTCAGAGATCATTAAAGTGGAACATCTGCGCTATGTGTATAACGCTGGTATGCCGGACGAAACCGCAGCGCTGGATGATGTGAGCTTCTCGATTGAAAAAGGTGATTTTGTCGGTGTGATGGGCTCGACCGGGTCCGGCAAATCCACGCTGATCGCCCATTTCAACGGCCTGAACCGCCCCACCAGCGGCAAGATCATTATTGATGGCCGCGATATGTGGGCGGAGGGCGAAAACCTGCGGGATTTCCGCTTCCTTGTGGGGCTGGTCATGCAGTACCCGGAATACCAGCTGTTTGAAGAAACCTGCTGGAAGGATATCGCCTATGGCCCGCGCAACATGGGCTTGGATGAAGAAGAGATCACCCGCCGCGTCAAGCGCGCGGCAGAGTTTGTTGGCCTGGATGAAGCGCTGCTGCAAAAAAGCCCGTTTGAACTTTCCGGCGGGCAAAAGCGCCGCGTTGCCATTGCGGGCGTTATGGCCATGGAGCCCAAGATCCTGGTGCTGGACGAACCCGCAGCAGGCCTTGACCCCGAAGGCCGCGATACCATCCTGAGCCAGATCCGCAACTACCACGAGCAGACCGGCATCACGGTCATTCTGGTCAGCCACTCAATGGAAGATATCGCCCGCTATGCCAACCGCGTACTGGTGATGAGCAAGGCGAAAGTGGCCATGTATGACACGGTGGAAAAGGTCTTTGCCCGCGCACCGGAGCTGCTGGAACTGGGGCTTTCCGTTCCGCAGGTCACCCAGGTGTTTTGATGCTGAAAGCAATGGGCATGGAGATCGACACGGATGTGTACACCGTGCCCTATGCGGTCAAAACCGTGCTGAAAGCCTGGAGCGCCAAACACCCGGACAAAGCCGTTCCGCTGCCGCAGAACCACAAAACCGTACAGGAAGGGGGCGCTGACTGATGCTGCGTGATATTACCATTGGCCAGCACTTCCCCGGCAACTCGGTGGTACACCGCTGCGACCCGCGCTTAAAAATTATTGCCACCATTGCCTACATCATTGTTGTTTATGGCGTCCAACCCGCTGGGCATTGCGCTTTCGCTGGCGCTGCTGGCTCTGCTGTACAAAGTGGCGCAGATTCCCATCAAGCTGATCGTCAAGAGCTTAAAGCCGATCGTTCCCATTGTGCTGTTCACCGCGGTACTCAACCTGTTCTTCATCACCGGCGAGGGCGAACCGCTGGTACACTTTGGCTTTATCCACATCTACCGCGAGGGTGTGAGCTATGCGGTGCTGATGGCGGTGCGCATTGTGGCATTGATCGCCGGCACCAGCCTGTTGACCTACACCACCAGCCCCATTGTGCTGACGGATGCCATTGAAGCGCTGCTGAAACCCTTTGCCAAGCTGCACCTGCCGGTGCATGAGCTTGCCATGATGATGACGATCGCCCTGCGGTTTATCCCGCTGCTGATCGATGAGACCGAAAAGATCATGAACGCCCAGAAAGCCCGCGGCGCAATGCTGGATAACGGCAAGTTCATGGACCGCATCAAGGCATTGGTGCCGGTGCTGATCCCACTGTTCATCAGCGCGTTCCGCCGTGCGGACGAGCTTGCCATGGCCATGGAATGCCGCTGCTACCACGGCGGCGAGGGCCGCACCCGCCTGAAGGTGCTCAAGTTCGGCGCGCTGGACGTAAAATGCGCCGTTGTTCTCACCCTCTGCCTCGCCGTCATCCTCTCCACCCGCTGGCTCATGGCGGGAATCTGAAATTTAGTTAGGAGTTAGGAAGTAGGAGTTAGGAGCTGAAGGTGCGGCTTGCGCCGCTGTTTTGAAAATTGAGTAAAACTTGATATCCCAAATGTGCGCGAATGCGCACACCAATAACTCCTAACGCCTCACTCCTACCTCCTAACTCAAAAGGTGTCCTATGAATATCCTCCTCTGGCTTGCCTACAAGGGCACAAATTATTCGGGGTTTCAGGTGCAGCCCAATGGGGTTACGGTGTGTGCGGTGGTGCAGGATGCTATGCAGAGCGTGTTTGGCACCCGGCCCGATGTAAAGGGCTGTTCCCGCACCGATGCCGGGGTGCATGCCCGGCGGTTTGCCCTGAACTTCCATTATGATGGCCGCATCCCGGTGCAGCGCATCCCGCTGGCGTTGAACGCCCGCCTGCCCATGGATGTGCGGGCACTGGCAGCGCAGCAGGTGCCGGATAATTTCCACGCCCGCTATGCCGCCCACGCCAAAACCTACCACTACCGCCTGCGGTGCAGCGCGGTGGATGATCCCTTTGATTATGAGACCTGCCACCGGGTCAACGGCCCGCTGGACCTTGCCGCCATGCAGGCGGCGGCTGCCCATTTTGTTGGCAGGCATGACTTTTTGGCGCTGTGCGCTTCGGGTTCTTCAGCCGCATCCCACGGCGATACGGTGCGCACCATCACCGCCTGCACCGTGCAGCAGGATGGCGAGCTGTATACCCTGTCCGTAACAGCGGACGGCTACCTGTACAACATGGTGCGCATTCTGGCCGGTACGGTGCTGCAGGCGGGCCTTGGCAAAATGAATCCGGCCGCTGTGCCCGCTCTGCTGCAAAGCAGGAACCGCGGCCAAGCCGGCCCCACGCTGCCCGCCAGGGGCTGTTTTTGTGGGATGTGCAGTACCCGGATTTAGAGCGCCCGAACGACTGAAACAACTAAGGCAATACCGCATAATTCTAAGTGCCGATACGGCGAGCGAGGTGCGGCAGATGCTAAGCCAAAAGCGCAGATAATACTGGATGTCTTATCGAGCATTTTGGCAACGCAGATGCCGTGCCGCAGCCGCCGGAGCGGTGCTTGAGCCGTTAGGCGGGAATTGTGCGGTATTGCCCTAAATGAGTAACACAACAAGACGGGAAGGAGGCGAAGCCCTTGAACCGTGAAGAAAAAGAGCGGCTGGAACGCCGCCGCCGTATGTTGGCGCGGGAACGGGGCGAAGCCCCGCCAACCCCGCCGCCTGCCTCCAAACAGCAGCCGGAACGGGAACGCCCAGCGCCGGAGCGCAGCACACCCAGCACCCTGCCGCCCAAAGAGCAGGGCGCAGCTGCGGCACCGGCGGCAACGCTGCGGCCCATCAGCCCTATTCTGCGCCGCCGCCAGCGCCGCAGGCGCATTGCCGTTGTTCTGGTGGTGCTGATTATTGCCGCTATTATGGCGGTGGGCAGCGGCCTGCTGGGTACATCCATTGCCATGCTGGGGGATATGACGGATTCTATCTCGCTGTATCTCAACCGCGCCGGGGCGGGTTGGCCCGCCAACACCGGCATCCGCACGCCGACCCAGGTGGAACCCCTGGCGGGCGGTTTTGTGGAGATGGATAATGAGGATGTGGCGGTCTATTCCGCTTACGGCGCAAAGATCCGCACCATCCAGCCCGGCTATGCCCGCCCGGCGCTGGCCGTGGGCAACACCCGCTTTGTGCTGTATAACCGCGCGGGCAAGGAGCTGACGGTGCAGAGCCGCACCCGCCAGCTGTACGCCAAAAGCTTTAATAACGCCATTATGCTGTGCGAAATGGCGCAGAACGGCACCCTGGCCGTGGTGACGGAGTCTGACCGCTATGCGGCGGAAGTGATGGTGTACGATGCTTCTTTCAGCGGGGATCCCTTTACCTGGAAGCTGACCAGCACCGACGGCACCCCATTGCATTGTCTTTTGCCACGGATAACCACCGCTTTGCCGCGGCAACGGTGGCCGCGAGGGACGGCCAGCTGCGCACTACCGTGCGCATGATGAACACCAATTCGGATACTGCCGGGCCGTTTTATGTGGCGGATACCGGCAGCGTGATCCTGAAGCTGAAATGGATCAGCAGCAGCCGCGTGCTGGCTGTTTTTGATACCTATGCCGCCATCATCAACGTGAGCGATGGCACCGAGAGTGCCCGCTATGATTATGGCGGAGCCACCCTGCAAAGCGTGTCCATCGGCGGGCGCAGCACGGCGCTGCTGCTGGCGGTGCGCGGCGGCGATACCCTGGTCACGCTGGATGATTCGCTCAACCAGCTGGCGAGCGTTGCCGCCGGGCAGGCCAAAAGCGTCAGCAGTACCGCAACGGCGGTCTATCTGCTGACAGCGTCCGGCGTGGAAAGCTATGGCTATGACGGCACCCATAATTGGAGCCGGGATTATGGTGCGGCACCGCAGGCGGTCATCAACGCCCGCGAAACACTGGTATTTATTTCCGGCACGGTAGAGGTTCTGAATGCGCCGCACGAATGATGCTGTGCGGCATGGGAAAGTATGGTAGAGTTATGACACAGTATATTGGCATTGTTTATGATGTGATTTTTCTTTTGCTGGTGCTGGGCGCGGCCGAAGCCGGCCGCCGCCGCGGTTTTGCCTCCGGACTGGTGAGCCTTATCGGCTCCGTGGCGGGCATTATCGGCGGCACTTACGGCACCCGCGTTTGGGCCGGCGGCATTTATGATAAATATGTTGCCAGCCACGTTACCGATGTTGTGGCTGACACGCTGGAAAAGACCGGCGGAGATCTGGCCCAGGCAATCCATGCGCTGACCTTTCTGCCGCAGTCGATCCAGCAAAAGCTGATCGATACCGTCAGTGCGGCGTCCAGCAATGCGGTGCCGCAGGTTGTCAATGCGCTGGAACCGCTGTTTCTGCCGGTTATTCAGGCCGTTGTGTTTTTGTCGGTCTGGATCGTGGTGCGGGTGCTCTGCCGGATGCTGGGGCGGGTGCTGCGCGGCATCAACGCCATCCCGCTCATCGGTGGACTGAATCGCATTTTGGGCTTTGCGTTCGGCTTTGTCAGCGGTTTGCTGAACTGCTGGATCTGGTCCATTCTGCTGTGGGTGGCGGCAAACCTGACCGGCGGCAAGCTGGAATTTTTGACCACAGCCACCCTGAACCGAAGCGTGATCTATGGACTTTTGGCAAACCTGAACCCGTTTTTGACCCGCTATTGATTAACAATATCTGAACATTCCCCCCGCCCCTCTTGCAAATATCAGTGGGGTGGGGATAATAGTACATGGGAAAAGTTCTGAAAACGCATGTTGTGTGCGCGTTTCGGCATTCCCGATCCAATCGAATACCCCATAGAGAGACTAACTATTAAAAGTCAAGCCCCAAAATGAAAAAATCCGCCAACCGACCGCGGCCCCTGACAAACAGCATTCAAATGCTGGAATCAGCACAGCGAGGGCGACGGAGAGAACAGCAAAGCAAAGCCCAGCCAGCCCTCGCACAAACAGGATAGCATTTGAATGCTTCGGTTCGTCAAGGGTTCGCTGCGCCAGCTAAGTTGTTCTTGGGTTTAGCTCAGGCTCAGGAGAAAATCATGCAGCTGCAAGATATGTTTTCCCAGATTTCTGCAAGGCATAAATCAGCCGAACAAGTTTCTTCATGGAATGGGACAGAGCAACATTGTAGTGTTTTCCTTCGGCACGTTTCTTGGCAAGGTATTCAGCAAAGACAGGATTCCAATGGCAAACGTATTTGGTTGCATTGTAAAGCGCATATCGCAGATAGCGTGAACCTCGTTTTTCCATGTGAGCATAGCAGTTTGTGAGTTTTCCTGACTGGTATGTAGATGGAGAGCAGCCAGCGTAAGCAAGAATTTTGTCAGGAGAACTGAAATTGGAGAAATCCCCGATTTCTGCAAGGATCACAGCAGCGGAGTTTACTCCCATGCCGGGAATCGAGAGAATTGGTGGATTGAGCTCATCTATGATTTTCTGAATAGAATCTTCGATTTCGTTAATCTCAGAGGTGAGTTCCTGAATGAGTTTAATGGTATGCTTCAATTCCAGAGATTTGGCAGGCATGACAGAGCCAATAGAAGCTCTGGCTGTCTCTCGAATCAGGGTGGCTTTTTCTTTTCCGTAATGCCCCTTAGATGCTGTCACAAGAAGGTTTGTCAGCTTGGTGAGATGGACTTCTGAAATTTGCTTTGCACCGGGATATTCACTGAGAAGAGCATAGACAGAAGCACCGTGGAGAGAGGGAACGAGCTTTTCCAGCTCTGGAAACAGGATCGTAACCAGTCTGGACACCGACTGTTTCAACTTGGCTCTTTCACGAACTTTCTCAAATCGGTATCTTGTTAGTGACTTTAGCTCTTCGTTGTGGTATGCTATATCTGTGTAGGACTTGAGGTCTACATCGGACAATAGCATAGTTGCAATCGTTCTTGCATCCACACGATCGGTTTTAGTTTTGCGAAGGCTGAGACTCTTTCGGTACAGGTTGGTGTGCAAAGGGTTAATGACATAAGTTGGCAGACCGTTGTCAAGAAGAAATCCAAGAATGTTGTAACTGTAATGCCCGGTGGCCTCAAGTCCTACTTTTATTTTGCCTGACTTTTTGGTACAGTTTCGAATCGTTTGAAGCAGCTGCTTGAATCCATCCATGTTGTTGGGAATGGTAAAAGTCAGTCAGCACGAACCGTTCCATCTGAATCAAGAATACAACAGTCATGCTTATCCTTGGCAATGTCAATTCCAACACAAATCATTTTGATACCTCCGACGTATTTACTTCGATGCTGTTCAGGACCACAGACTTCTTTGCTCTTGTAACCTCGTTCTAAATAAACCGTCTGGCGGTATCTAACTGATTAACATTTCAACAAAGAAGCTGTGGTTGGAGCCTCTCGAAAACCGTCTTTGCGGTAGGTGATACATACCAATCCACAGCATCCTGAACTTATTGTAGCATTCCGCTGGAGAGCGGTCTATAAATACTACTTTTATATAATACGAGGTGAACCATATGTTATGTACCCGCTGTAAAAAAAGACAGGCGGTTGTGTTTGTGCAGCGGCTGGAAAACGGCAAACCGGTGCAGGAAGGCTACTGCCTGACCTGCGCGCGGGAGCTGCATATTCAGCCTGTGGATGATTTGATGAAGCGGTTTAATATGACCGATGACCAGCTGGCCAGCATGGAAGAGCACATGGCCGACCTGATGCAGCAAGCGCAGGAAAGCGGCGCCATGATGCCCATGATGGACGGCGATATGCAGAACCCCGACGATACCGGGGATGATTTTGTGCCCGGCGGTTCGCCGGTGTTCCCCTTTGGCTTTGGCGGAACCCCCAAGGCTGAGGAGAAGGGCGAAAAGTCCAAAAAACAGCGTGGCCGCGGCCAGCGCAAATACCTGGACACCTACTGCGAAAACCTGACCCAGAAAGCCAAGGACGGCAAGCTGGATGCCATCATTGGCCGTGACCGTGAGGTATACCGCACGGTGCAGATTCTGTGCCGCCGCCAGAAAAACAACCCCTGCCTGATCGGTGAAGCCGGCGTTGGCAAAACCGCCATTGCCGAGGGCATTGCCCAGCGCATTGCCGAAGGCAAAGTGCCCGCCCGCTTACAGGATAAAGAGATCTATCTGCTGGACCTGACGGCCCTTGTGGCAGGCACCCAGTTCCGCGGCCAGTTTGAACAGCGCGTCAAGGGCCTGCTTTCTGAAATCAAGGCCGCCGGCAATGTGATCTTGTTCATTGACGAGATCCACAACATTGTCGGCGCCGGGGATTCGGACGGCGCCATGAACGCCGCCAACATCATGAAACCGGCCTTGTCCCGCGGGCAGATCCAGGTTATCGGCGCAACGACCTTTGCCGAGTACCGCAAGTTTATTGAAAAAGATTCTGCGCTGGAGCGCCGCTTCCAGCCCGTCAAGGTGGAAGAACCCTCCATCAATGACGCCATTGCGGTTATCCGCGGCGTAAAAGGTTATTATGAAAAGTACCACTGCGTGCGTGTGCCCGATTCCATCGTGGCGGATGTGGTACACCTGTCGGAACGGTATATCACCGACCGCTACCTGCCGGATAAGGCGATTGACCTGCTGGATGAATCCTGCGCCTGCTGCAACCTGCGCCACCCTGAAATTACCGAGTTTCTGAACCTGCAAAAGCAGGTGGCAGAGCTGGAAACCAAAGAGCATGACCTGGAAAACCCCGATCCCGAAAAGCAGGGCGATGCCGCTATTGATTACGAGGAACTGGCCAAAACCAAGACCGAGCTGGCCCAGCTGCGCCAAAAGCTGCCTGCGCTGGAGCTGCGCGTGGCCGATATCCAGGTGACGGCGGACGATGTGGCCCAGGTTGTGGAGCTGTGGACCGGCATTCCGGCGGTTAAAATCAAAGAGACCGAGTATGGCCGCCTGATGGGGCTGGAAGATGCCCTGAAAGAGCATATCATCGGCCAGGACGAAGCTGTGCACAGCGTAGCGCTGGCCGTTAAGCGTGCGCGGGCAGACTTGTCTGGCCGCCACCGCCCGGCAAGCTTTATCTTTGTCGGCCCCACCGGCGTGGGCAAAACCGAGCTGGTCAAGCAGCTGGCCAATCAGCTGTTTGATACCGTGGACCCGCTGATCTCCATTGACATGAGTGAGTATATGGAAAAGTACGCGGTGTCCCGCCTGATCGGTTCCCCTCCGGGCTATGTGGGTTATGATGAAGCCGGCCAGCTGACCGAAAAAGTGCGCCGCCATCCTTACAGCGTGGTCCTGTTTGATGAAATCGAAAAGGCCCACCCCGATGTGATGAACATCCTGCTGCAGATCCTGGACGAGGGCAAGATCAACGATGCCCAAGGCCGCACGGTGGATTTTTCCAATACCGTGATCTGCATGACCTCCAACGCCGGTTCTTCGGACCGCACCGCCCTGACTGGCTTTGGCCGCACCGAAGAGCAGGTCAGCCGCGAAAAAAGAGCATGAAAGCGCTGCAGGAGTTCCTGCGGCCGGAGTTCCTGGGCCGTGTGGATGAAGTGATCACCTTCCGCCCGCTGGAACAGGCTGACCTGGAAAAGATCGCTGCCCTGATGCTGGACGAGTACAAGCCCGGCCTGAAAACCCGCGGCCTGAAGCTGGAATATACCCCGCAGGCACTGGCAGCCATCGTGAACGAAACATCCACCCGTTTTGGTGCGCGTGAACTGCGCAAGACCATCCGCAAAACGCTGGAGGACCCCGTGGCCGAAGCCATTGTGGCGGGCCGCCTGACCGGTGGTCAGACCGTGACCCTGGCAGCGGATGCTGACGGCAAGCCGCAGCTGGTGCTGCCGGAGTAAGCGCGAATGAAAAAGCCGCGCGTATTGCTCCACCTTGCCGCCCTTGCCATGGGGCTCTGCCTGCTGGCCGGGTGCGCGGCACAGCCTGCCGCACCCGCACGGGCAACGATCCCCCATATCGAAACCAGCCCCCAGCCCACCGTGGCCCCCAGCCCAACCCCCCCACCCAGACCCCTGCCCAACAGCAAGATTTACAGCAGGTGTACGGCAGCTGCGGGCTGCTGGCATGGCCCAGCGTGCTGTACAGCATTTATCTGCAGGACGACGCCAACCCCTGGACCGAGGAAGCCCTGGCCCAGACGCGGCAGAACCTTGCCGTGGCGGTGGACTGGATCACCCAGCAGGCGCAGTCCTATAACGCCCAGCCGAAAATCTATTACGATACAGGCGAAAACAATCTGAACACCTTTGCCGCCTACAAAGCCGGTCTGACGGAAGATACCACCACCGGCACAACGTTCTATGACGATGTGGACACCCTGACCGCACAGGTGGATGTGGAATTCATCCAGCAGCAATACGGCACGGCAAGCATTGGCTACCTGATCTTTCTGCCGGTGGAGGGGGCTTCCTACTCCATTCTGCATTATCTGGAGGATGGCGGTAATTACCTGAATGAATTCAGCTGTCTTTATCTCTATGATTCCTATGCGGGGGAGAAAACCTACAACAGCCCCACCGTGTATGCCCACGAGATCCTGCATCTGTTTGGTGCGGCAGACCTTTACGTCGGCAGCCGGGATGCGTTTGTGACCCAGCCGCTGGCGCAGTATGTGCTGAACACCTGGCCGGATGCTATTATGTATTACACCTACAACAGCGATAACGGCATCAGCTATGGGCATATCGAAAAAACGCTCTGCCCGCTGACGGCCTACCGCCTGGGGCTGGTGGACAGCTTCCCCGGGAGCGAGCAGTTCCCGGCGGCAACGCAGGACCCGCCCGGTGTGTTCAGCAACGGCGCAGGCCAGAACTGGACCGCAAGCGATGAAGCAACCTGAACAGGGGAGGCGAAGGCATGTATGGGGATGAATGGCCGCTGCGGGTAACAGGGATTGCCAGCGCGGCGGAATCCGAATGGCGCATTGGCCAGCAAACACCGGAGCGCACCTGTGAGGGCTGGCTGCTGGTATATGTAAAAAGCGGTATGGTGGAAGAGCTGTGCGATACCCACCGGGTGCTGCTGCGCGCCGGACAGATTTTGTTCCACCAGCCCGCAGAGCTGTTTGCCATGCGCGCAGTGGGCGAAGTTCCGCCGGAGGTGTTCCGCGTGGAATTTACCGCGGACGGCAGTGCGATGGATTCTTTCCGCAGCTGCCATATGCGGCTCGGCAACGCCGAAAAAAGCTGTCTGCGCCAGCTGGCAGAAACGGTGCGTGAGGTGTTCCAGCCGGTGCAGGATGCCTGCCAGATGCCCGCCCGCCGCGCGGAAATCCCGTTTGGCGGCAAAGAGCTGCAAACCATCTATCTGGCACAGCTGCTGTACCTGTTGGCCCGCCGCAGGCAACGCACCCGCAAACAAAGCCCCCCGTGCCCGCGCCGAGCAGGAGCAGGCAGCCCTTGTGGAAAGCGTGCGCCTGTACTTTGCGCAGAAAGGCCCTCACCCCGTGGGTGCCACCACCAACCCCTACGGCACCACCAAGGCCATGACCGAGCGCATCCTCACCGATGTCTGCAAGGCCGATCCCACTCTGAACGTGGCTCTGCTCCGCTACTTCAACCCCATCGGCGCCCACAAGTGCGGCCTCATTGGTGAGGACCCCAACGGCATCCCCAACAACCTCATGCCCTACATCGCCAAGGTGGCTGTGGGCAAGCTGGAAAAAGTCCACGTCTTCGGCAATGACTACCCCACTCCCGACGGCACCGGCGTCCGTGATTACATCCACGTCGTTGATCTGGCCCGCGGCCATGTCTGCGCCATCAAGAAGCTGGAAACGAACTGCGGCCTCTTCATCTGCAACCTCGGCACCGGCAACGGCTACAGCGTGCTGGATGTTATCCATGCCTTGAGAAGGCCTGCGGCAAGACCCTCCCCTATGTGATCGAGGCCCGCCGCCCCGGCGACATCGCCGAGTGCTATGCCGACCCCACCAAGGCCAAGAACGAGCTGGGCTGGGTGGCTGAGTACGCACCGGAAGCGGAGATCACCGTGGTGATGGCGGCAAAGGAAGCCATGAAGGTGGTGGACTGATTATTCAGGTTGGCAATCACATCCACCGCCATTGACTGGATAGCCGGGACATCCGGCAAAAGCTGGGCAACCAGCGCGGCAATGTCCGAAACCGAATAAAACGGCAGCATGTTGATGATGACCAGTACCCACATCAGCAGCGGCAGCGATGCCGTAAGCAGCAGCAAGGTGGCGTGTCCGGCGTATACGGCCATATCCAGCGCCAGATACTGCCGCAGCAGGTCCAGCAGTGCAGGCAGCAGGGTTGAGGCTTGTTTTTTCATGGCGTTCTCCTGAATCCCCCACGCTCAGAGGCAAAATAAAAAACATTATAACCATTATACAGGCCCGCTCCCGCGCCTGACAATGGGCGGTTGGGGGAAAATGTGCCGCAGGGCAAAGTTTTTCGGTTTTGTGCTGCTAACTGGCCGAACAGCCGCCGGGTGTGCTATAATAAACCATGAATAAAAACCGCCGCCCCGGCGGAAAGGAGAACTCAATGAAAGATTCCATCAAAGCTCTGCGCGAGCTGGAGAAAAGACTGTATGCCTACCAGTACGCAATGGCCGTTGCCGATTATGACAGTGAGACGGTAGCCCCGCCGGAAAGCAGCGCAGGCCGCGCCGAAGCCATGGAGGTGCTGAGCCGCGCCTACTTTGACCAGCTGGTCAGCGCTGACACCGCCGCCCTGCTGCAGCGCGCTGCCGCTGATGCCGAAACCGAACAGGAAAAGGCAGAAGTGCGGGAGTTGCAGCGCAGCTATGACGAGATTGGCAAGATCCCGGCAGAAGAGTACGCCGCGTTCACCAAGCTGACGCAGGAAAGCATGCCCGCATGGGGCAAGGCAAAGCGCGGCAATGACTTTGCCAGTTTTGCCCCGTATCTGGAAAAAATTGTGGAATCCCTGCGCGCGCAGGCCCACTATTTTGCCCCTGACCGCGACCCGTATGAAGTCTGGCTGGACCGCTATGAACACGGCCTGACCATTGCCCAGTGCGATACTTTCTTTGCCGCCCTGCGCGAGACCATTGTGCCGCTGCTGGCTGCCATAAAAGAGCGCGGCAGCGCCATCCGCACCGACTTTTTGTATCAGAATTGGCCCATTGAGCAGCAGCGCAAGCTTTCCAAAAGATCATGGAAGTGTGGGGGCTGGACCCGGACCACTGCGTATTGGGCGAAACGGAACACCCCTTTACCTCCGGCTTCTGGCACGGCGATGTGCGCATTACCACCCATTATATGCCGCAGGATATGTTCTCCAACCTGTACAGCGTGGCGCACGAGGGCGGCCATGCCCTGTATGAGCTGAACGTTGACCCTAAGTATGATTATACCACCCTGGCGGGCGGCGCAACCACCGGCCTGCACGAAAGCCAGAGCCGCCTGTTTGAAAACTATGTGGGCCGCAGCCGCGCGTTCATCCACTATTTGTATCCCACTTTGCTGGAGCTGTTCCCCAGCAGCTGAACGGCGTGACCGAGGAAGAGATCTACCGCGCCGTCAACCGCGCCGAGCCGAGCCTGATCCGCACCGAGGCGGACGAGCTGACCTACTCTTTGCACATTATGGTGCGGTATGAGCTGGAAAAGGCCCTGATGCAGGGCACCCTGACCGTGGCCGACCTGCCCGCCGCCTGGAACGCCAAGTATAAGGAATACCTTGGCGTGGATGTGCCGGACGATACCCACGGCTGTTTGCAGGATATCCACTGGGCAATGGGCGATATGGGCTACTTCCCCAGCTATGCGCTGGGCAGTGCTTACAGCGCACAGGCGGTGGATGACCTGCGCAAAACCATGGACCTGGACGCCCAGTGGGCCGAAGGCAACATGCAGCCGCTGAAAGACGCTCTGCGCAGCCGCGTGTGGCAGCATGGCCGCGCCAAGGAACCGCAGTGGCTGGTGCAAAGCCTGTGCGGCGGCGCATTTGATGCCGCCCACTACACCAACTACCTGAAAAACAAATATACCGAACTGTACGGCCTGTAAGCACAGCCGGTAAAAATCAAAGCGGGCGCGCCGTCTACTGTAGGACGGTGCGCCCGCTTTGCTATAAGCAGGAAAGAGAGAATCAAATTTATTTTGCGGTGTCATCCGGCTTAGTGGGTTCTGTTGGCTGCGCCTGCACAGCGGCAGCCTTTGCAGCGAGCTTAGCCTGCTTTTTCTCCGCCCGGCGGGCCTTGCGGCGCTTAAGGGCGGGCCGTGCCACCAGCAGGATGGCAAGCACGATCAGCACCACCGGCCACAGGTAAACCACCACCAGGATAAAATCTTCGGCCCCATCCACAAAGCCGCGCCAGCCGCTGGTAACGGCTTCCACAAACTTTTCGCCAAAGGTGGTAGCGGTGGGGGTCAGTACCCGCACTTCCTGCAGGGAAATATCCACGGTGGAATAGCGCACCTGGTTATCCATCAGCCGCATCTGGCCGGTGTAGCTTTCCAGCTGATACTGCACATCCGAAAGCTGGCTTTCAATTTCCAGCAGGTCGGCGGTGGTTTCAGCTTTGTCGGCCAGGGCGTTCAGGCGGTCACGCTGGTCGTTCAGGGCTTTCAGGCGGGCTTCCACATCTACATACTCAGCAGTAATGTCCTGCGCGCTCTCGTTCAGCGAGGTCACGTTCCCGGCTTCCCCGGCGGCGGTCAAAAAGCTGCGGTAGTTTTCGGCGGGGATGCGCGCGGTGTAATAGGTATAGCGGCTGCCGGAATCCTTGCTGCCGCCCTGGTCAGTGCTTTCCAGGTAGCCGTTCGCGGCGGTTACGGCCTCCTGCAAGGCGGCGCGGGTGGTATCATAGTCGGTGGTTTCCATCCGCACGCTGGCGTTATACACGATCTTGCGGCTGCTTTCCACCGTGGAAGGATCGAGCATCGAGCTGGTCAGATCGTCTGAAGAAAAACTGCTGCCTTCCCCGGCTGCGGCGCTTTCGGCGCTGTAAGATTCATAGTCTCCGGCATCCTGGCTGCTAAAGGCGGCGGTATCGTTAGAAACAGCGGCGGAGTAGGTGCTGCGGCTGGTGGAACCGCAGGCAGCAAGGCTGAGCGCCAGCGCGGCGGATGCGGCAAGGCTGGCAAAGCGGGATAGTGTTGTATGTTTCATAGGGCACGCTCCTTATTGTGTTGTGTGGTAAGGGGTAAGCCAAAAGCAATATCTGCTTCCTTTACCAGTATAACACGGAAGTGGCACCGGAATGTTACAGCTTGATGTCAAAAAAAGCGGGGTGCGCCGCAAAACCGGCACACCCCACAAAAATAATTCTAATTATTCAGCTTTTTGACCAAGAACCTTGATGTCGTCATTGTCCGCAAAGGCAACAGCGTTGTAACCAGCGGCTTCCAATGTGCCGAACTGCTTGCCCAGCTTTTTGGCCTGGGGCAGAACCGTCACATCATAGGCTGTGCGCAGGGCATCGGCCTTGGCCAGCACGGCGGCGAAATCGGCATCCTTCAGATACAGCAGGGCCAGCTTCTGCTTGGCACCGGGGATCTGGTAATCCTGCTCCAGCAGAATGCCGCAGACGCGCTCGAACCCGATGGAGAAGCCAACGGCGGGCACCTGCTGGCCAATGAACTTGCCAACCATATTGTCATAGCGGCCGCCGCCTGCAACAGCGCCGCTGAACTGCGGGCAGGTCACTTCAAACACCATGCCGGTATAGTATCCCTGGCCGCGCACCAGGCTGGGGGCATAGGCAATGCCGTAACGGCCGTTGGCAATCTTTTCGGCGGTGGCGATGACATAGCGCAGGTCGGCGGTCAGGGTTTCGTCCCCAACGCGGGCGGTCACGGCGTCCAGGCTGAAATCACCGGCGCGCAGGAACTCATCCAGCGCTTCCACAGCGGCGGCGTCAAACTCTTTTTCCAGCAGCTCTTTCTTTACGCCGTCTGCACCGATCTTATCCAGTTTGTCAAAGCTGATGCAGACGGAATCCAGCTGGTCAGCGGCAAAGCCCATCTTTTCCAGCATGGCGCGCAGGATGCGGCGGTCGTTGATGTTGACAGTGAAATCTTTGAAACCGATGCGCAGCAGAGCGCGAGTGGTCACATCGATCAGCTCCACCTCGGCATTGGGGGAAGAATCGCCCAGAATGTCGATATCACACTGCACAAACTCGCGCAGGCGGCCCTTCTGCGGACGCTCGGCACGATAAACGCGGTCGGTCTGGATCACCTTGAAGGGGTTGGGCAGCTCGTTGCGGTTGGCAGCGTAGTAACGGGAAAGCGGCAGGGTCAGGTCATAGCGCAGGCCCATATCGGAAAGCTGCTTTTCATCGCCGGAGCGCAGGGCAGCGGCCAGTTTTTCACCGCGCTTGAGAACCTTGAAGATCAGGTTCAGGTTGTCGCCGCCATCGGATTTGTCCAGGTTTTCCATATCCTCCAGGATGGGGGTGGAAATGCGCTGGAACCCGGCGGCACGGTAAGTATCCAAAATTTGGCCCTGAATGTAATCACGCAATGCCTGCTCGCGCGGCAAAAGGTCGCGCATGCCCTTTAACGGCTGTGTTTTCATGGTTGTTCCTCCCTATTATCTGCGCGGGCAGCGGCCCGCGGAAAAATCAAAAGATATACCTCTTTATCATATCTGTCCCGGCGTTTTTTGTCAACAAAAACGGGGCATACTGAAGCTGTATCAAACTGTGTGGAACTGGAAGGACTGTGTGGAACTGGAAGGATAAGGAGGAAGAACACCATGCCAAAACAAAACGGCAACCCCAAAATTCTGGCTGCCGGTGCCGCCGTGCAGCTGCTGACCGGCATTCCGGCGGCGTGGGGCGTGTTCCAAAAGCCGGTCATGGCGCAGTACGGCTTTTCCCGCGGGCAGGCCATGCTCAGTTTTGCCATTCTGGTGGCAGGGTATGGCATCGGCTGCGCCATCGGCGGTTTTGTGCAGGATCAGCACGGCCCGCGCTATGCGGCCCTGTGGGGTACCGCGCTGCTGGGCGGCGGCAGCATGGGGGCAGCGCTGGTGCCGCAGGGCAATGCGGCGTTGTTCTTCTTGGTGTACAGCATCCCGGCGGGGGTAGGCAGCGCCTTTTTGGCCCCGGCGGTGCTGGCCTGCGCCCAAAAGTGGTATGCCAGCCGCAAAGGGCTGGCAACGGGGGTCAGCGGTGCGGCTATGGGGCTTTCCGGTGCGTTTTTAACCGTTTTTGTGGGTTTTGTGGAAAACCGCTGGGGGATGCGTGTCTGTTTTGCCGCGCTCGGTGTGGTGGTGCTGGCGGTGTGCGGGGCATCCGCCGCCGTGCTGCAAAATCCACCCCAGCCCGCCGGCCGGCCAAACGCAAAAGCGGCAAACGACCTGCCGCCCCACCGGATGGTGCGCACCACGCAGTACCGCCTGTGTGTTGCGGGGGTGGCGCTGGCAGCCCCGCCCATGCTGCTGTTCAGCCCGGAGATCCTGACCATTGCAGCGGACCGCGGCCTGCCGGAGCAGTGGGCGCCCTTGTGCGTGGCAGTGGGCAGTGCGGCCAGCGCAGCAGGGCGGTTGCTTTGCCCCGCTGCCAGTGACCACTGGGGTCGCAAACCAGTTTTGTACGGGGTGTATGCGGCCCTGGCGGCGGGCAGCATCGGGTTTGCCTTTGCGCAGGGGTGGTGGGTGCTGGCGGCTTACTGTGTGCTGACCTGCTTTTACTCCGGCGGCGCGGCGGTGCAGCCCGCCTTAAATACGGACCTGTTCGGCCTTGCCCATGCGGGGGTCAACTATGGCTTGATCGCCCTTGGCATGAGCGCCGGTAGCCTGCTGAGTTATGCGGGCAGCCAGCTGCTGGATCTGCCTGCCCGCCATATGCTGGCGGTAGCCAGCGCCGTGGCGGGCGGGATATGTTTCCTATTTGTAAAACCTGTAGCAACGGTTGAAAAGCAGCAGGGGAACGGGTAAAATAATACAATACAGTTACCCGCACGCCGCAAAGCCTGCGGGAAAAAAAAGACCCGGAGGTAATTTGAACCATGCGTTCTGACCAACAGCAAGCGATCAACCGCTTGGCGGGCACCTCGGCAACCGCTTTTTTGTGCGCGGTGCTGTGCGTGTACCCGCTGTACATTGATAAATTTTCCAACCTTGGTGTGACCAAGTTCACCGGCTGTTTTACCCTGTTTCTCTTGTTCCTGCTCTGGCTGGTGGCCTGTACGGCCATTGGGGCCCGTGCGCCCCGCCCGCGCAACGCCAACGCTGGACGAGATGTAACCCTGTGGGGTGTGCTGGCCTTTGCAGGCACTAGCCTGATTTCCACCTTTACATCGCTTTCGCCCACGGCGTCCACCTGGGGGCTGGGGGGCTATTACGGCGGGTTGATGCTGGTGCTGTTTACCGCCGCCGGGTACTGGGCTGTGCGCAGCTACCTGGACCTTGAAAACCTGGATTTTGTTTTCTGGGTGCTGGGCATTACCACAAGCATTGTGGCAGTTTTGTATGTGCTCAACATCTTTAACATTGACCTTATCGGCGCGTATGCAGACACCGCCGTGGTGGAGCGCGCACAGTTTTTCTCAACCCTGGGGCAGAAGGACTTTAACGGCTGCTTTTTCTCGGTAGCGCTGCCCATTGTGTTTTACCAGTTCCTGAACGCCAAAGATACCAGAACCGCTGTCTGGACCGGCGTTCCGGCAGCGCTTGGCGCATTGGCGCTGGCCGTTGTGGATTCAGAGGCGCTTGCCCTGGGCATCGGCGCGGCGGTGATGGTGCTGGTCTGCCATAAAAACTTTACTACCCGCCACCTGCGCCGTGCGGCGCTCATCAGTGCGGCGTTCTTCGGCTGGGCTGCCTGGATGCATTACATGCGTGCCAGCGTTTACACCCAGGGTGGCACCGCCCTGCTGGCCAAACTGGGCGCGTGGCAGGTGGCACTGCCCTGCATGGCGGCAAGCCTGCTGCTGTGGCTGGTGCTGTTTGTGCTGGCCCACAAAGGCATTGCAGCGCAGGCCCCACTGTACCTGCCGGGGCGGGTCATCACCATTGCTGTGCTGGCGGTGGGGGCGTTGGCCTTTGTGCTGGCCAATGCAATGCCAAACCTGCCCCTGCCGGAAAGCCTGCATAACCTGCTGGTGTTCAACGATGACTGGGGTACCTACCGCGGCGTGGCCTGGCGCGCTGCGTTTGGCACCTGGGCGGACGGCAGCCTGCTGCGCAAGATTGTGGGCATTGGCCCCGGCATGATGCATACCGCCGTGGCCGCCTGGGCAGGCGACGCCATGACAGCCCGCATGGCGACGTTCTATGCCGCGCATAACGAATATTTGGAACAGCTGCTGACGACCGGCATTCTTGGCTTGGCCGCCTGGCTGCTGCTGGTGGCGGCCCACCTGCGGCGCGGGGAACGGAGCTGGAACACTCCCGGCGTGGCCCCAGTCATGCTGGCGCTGTGCAGCTATCTGGCACAGGCGGTGGTATCCATCCGGGTATCCATGGTGTTTCCGCTGGTTATGCTGCTGTTCGGTGCGCTGGCGGCCCTGACGGCCCCAGAACTGCCGCAGCCCGCCGCCCCCGCGCCCCGCGGCAAAAAGCAGCAAAAGCCGGAACCGCTGCCGCCTAAGAACGCCTGGTATTTTGCCAAAACCGTGCTGGCTGCTGTGTTGTGCATGGCAGTGGCAAGCGGCATTGCGCCGCTGCTGTTCGGCTTTCTGATGGGATAAAGCAAAGGAGGGGGCACTGTGGCTGTGCTGCGCTCCTGCGCCCCGCTTTCGTTTCCAATCTGCCGATTGGAATAGATTTTAGAATTCTTTTGACTGGTGAAAACGCCGCCCCGCAGGCAAAACGGGGCGGCGTTTTTGCTGAATATGCAGAAAATGGCAAGAAAAATTTATCAAAAACAGACGGTTAGAAAAGACTAACATCTTGAAAAAAGGCCGCTAGCCTCGTATAATAAAATTAGCTGTGAAAAGCTTGACAATGGACGGCCGGAACGCACAGCCCCCGCGCAGGCTTGCTGATGTTTGTGCGGTGCAAATGGCACCGGCTTCCGACAATAATGCAAAGGAGAGAATATTATGATCGAATACTCCGCACAGGTCAACAATATGTGCCCGATCACGAAGGGTCCGAAGCATGGTCCCGCTCCCATCCCTGAAGAGGGCGAATGGGTCAAGGCCTATAAAATTGAGGACATCAGCGGCTATACCCACGGTGTGGGCTGGTGCGCCCCTCAGCAGGGTACCTGCAAGCTGAGCCTGAACATCAAGAACGGCATCATTGAGGAAGCTTTGGTTGAAACCATCGGCTGCTCCGGCATGACCCATTCTGCCGCCATGGCTGGCGAGATCCTGCCCGGCAAGACCATCCTGGAAGCACTGAACACCGACCTCGTCTGCGACGCTATCAACGTTGCAATGCGTGAGCTGTTCCTGCAGATCGTTTACGGCCGCAGCCAGACCGCTTTCTCTGAGAACGGCCTGCCTGTCGGCGCTGGTCTGGATGACCTGGGCAAGGGCCTGCGTTCCATGACCGGTACCATCTTCTCCACCAAGGCCAAGGGCGTTCGCTACCTGGAGCTGACCGAGGGCTACATCCTCAAGACCGCTCTGGATAAGGACAACCAGGTCATCGGCTATCAGTTCGTCCGTCTGGGCAAGATGCTGGAAGCAATCCGCCATGGCATGGACCCGAAGGAAGCTTACGAGAAGAACATCGGCACTTACGGCCGCTTCTCTGCTGAGCAGGGCGCTGTCAAGTACATCGACCCGCGTGAAGAATAAGAGAGGGAGGAACATAGATTATGGCAACTTTTGAATCCCAGAATCGCCGTATGCCCAAGATCGAGGCCTGCCTGAAGGCCAACGGTCTGGAGAGCCTCGACGCCTGCAACGAGATGCTGCTGGCCAAGGGCATCGACTGCGATAAGATCATCCGCGGCATCCAGCCCATCTGCTTCGATAACGCCGTCTGGGCTTACACCCTGGGCACTGCCATTGCTGTCAAGCGCGGCCTGAAGAGCGCTGCTGACTGCGCTGCTGCCATCGGCGAAGGCCTGGAAGCTTTCACCATCCCCGGCTCTGTTGCTGAACAGCGTAAGGTTGGCCTGGGCCACGGCAACCTGGGTGCCATGCTGCTGCATGAGGACACCCATTGCTTCGCTTTCCTGGCTGGCCACGAATCCTTTGCTGCTGCTGAAGGCGCAATCGGCATTGCCCGTACCGCCAACAAGGTCCGCAAGGAACCCCTGCGTGTTATCCTGAACGGCCTGGGCAAGGATGCTGCCCAGATCATCAGCCGTATCAACGGTTTCACCTATGTCAAGACCGATTACGACTTCAAGACCGGCGAACTGAAGGTTGTTGAGACCATCCCGTACTCTGACGGCGAGCGCGCTGCTGTTAAGTGCTACGGCGCTAACGACGTTCTGGAAGGCGTTGCTATCATGAAGGCTGAGGGTGTTGAAGTTTCCATCACCGGTAACTCCACGAACCCGACCAGATTCCAGCACCCGGTTGCAGGTACCTACAAGAAGTGGTGCAATGAGAACGGCGTGAAGTACTTCTCCGTTGCTTCCGGCGGCGGCACAGGCCGTACCCTGCACCCGGATAACGTGGCAGCTGGCCCGGCTTCTTACGGCCTGACCGACTCCATGGGCCGTATGCACGGCGATGCCCAGTTTGCTGGTTCCTCCTCTGTGCCCGCTCACGTTGAGATGATGGGCCTGATCGGTGCCGGCAACAACCCGATGGTTGGCATGACCGTTGCCTGCGCTGTTGCAGCTTCCCAGGTAAACGCCTGAGTCAACAGCAATAACTTAATTAGCGATTGAAAAAGCGCCCGATGCAGATTTTCTGTATCGGGCGCTTTTGTTCTGGCCTCCGAAGCTGCCAACGCGGGCGCGGTGGTCTTCAGCCGCAGCCAACTGGCCGATGCGGCGCAGAGGGAGGCCGCACAAGAGCACCTGAACCGTGCGCTGGCTGCGTGCAAGTGCAGCCGGACGTTCCGGCCTGGCGAACTGCTGACAAAACCGTGGGACGAGTGGGGCAGCGAGGACTTTTGCCAGCAGCTCGAACAGAATATCCCGGCCCTCTTCACCGACCCCGCGTGCGGCCATGTGCTGCGGGCGAAAGGCTTCGTACAGGACGAGAACGGCTGGGTGGAGCTGAACGCCACCGCCGACGGCCTGACGGCAAACGCTATCCCCCAAGGTGCAGGAAGTGCTCATCGTGATCGGGGAGGGGCTGGAGAAAGAACGGATTGAGGTGAGATTAAAGGGGTAAGGCGGATCCCCCGTATATCGTTGTATCTTTCCATAAATAGTTTGTCTTCCGCCCAAAGTAGGCGTATAATAGGGGAAAAGAAACGCTAAAGGAGAATCCCCTATGAACGGCACCGCATTGCGCAAACCGACTGCCCGGCGGGTGGTGGGCATGGTGGCGGGCATCGTCATCATCGCCCTTGGCATTGCGCTTTTCAAGCAGTCCCACCTCGGCAACGACTCCATCAGCGCCCTGAACATGCGGCTGGCGGAACTGCTCGGCATCTCGCTGGGCACCCAGAACCTGTGCATGAACATCCTGTTTTTCCTGCTGGAATTCTGGTTCGGGCGCAAGTACATCGGCCTTGGCACCTTCGTCAACGGCATCTGCATCGGGTACATCGTCACGGCGTTCTATGACCCCATTCACGCCCACTTCGGCGACGCGCCGTCGCTGGCGGTGCAGTTGGCGTGGGTCATCGCGGCGGTGCTGGTCACGGCGCTGGGCGCTTCGCTCTACCAGACCGCCGACCTTGGCATCGCGCCCTACGATTACCTTTCCCTCGGTCTGCGGGACTACACACCCTGCCCGTACTTCGGGTGCCGCATCTTCACCGATGCGCTCAGCGCCCTGCTGTGCTGGCTGCTGGGTGGCCTTGTGGGCCTTGGCACCTTGATCTGTGCGTTCTGCCTTGGGCCCTTCATCCAGTTCTTCGATCGGACGTTCTCCCAGAAGGTGCTGCAATACAAACCGAACAATTGAGAAACCCCGCGGCGTCAAATCATACGCTGCGGGGGTCTTTTTTATTTGAATTAGAAATTAGGAATGAGAAGTAGGAATTGGAGATGGGGCGGAGGGATTCTTAATGAATAAAGAATAAATAATAAAGAATAATTATGGTACTTGAAAATTTGCGGTAAACAATAAAATGTTCTGTAGGGCGCGATGCCCTCATCGCGCCGGGAAGAAACGTAAATATCGAGCCGCGAACCTGCAAACCGTGTGTAGGGGACGATGCTCGCATCGTCCCGTGGACTTTTGCCTTATTACATATTATAAATTTTATACAATATACCCTGTCCCAAAGTAGGGGGGCGGCGTCCCTGACGCCCCGGAACGGTCAAAACCGTTCCCTACGGATTGTTTTATCTTTTGCGTTATGAATCCCCAGATAGCAGTAGGGCGGGGTCACCTGACCCCGCCGAAACTTTGTTTAATGAGCTGCTAAAAATATGCGGCAAACGCAACGCCTAAAACAAACGCAAAACGATGCCCGGAAAACGCACAACCCCAAATTACAGCTCAATCTCCTGCAGACGCAGCAACGCCAGAATATAAATCTTCAACGCTTCAATCAGCTTTTCAAACGGGGTGCCCTCGTTGGCACCGTGCATGGGACCGGCGAATTCCGGCAGCTCAATGTCGGTATGCTCCGGGCCAAAGCTGACGGCATACGGGAAGTGACGCGCATAGGTACCGCCGCCCATGGTAAAGGGCTTTTTGTTTTCGCCGGTCACATCGTTGTAGGTGGTGATCAGCGTTTGGATGGCCGGGCTGTCCGCTGCAATGTAGAACGGCACGCGGGAAGATACATCCTCCAGCGTGGCAGCGGTGCCACACACCTGGGTCATCATTTCGGTCAGGTGCTCCGCGGTGGTGGAAGTCGGGTAGCGGCAGTCAAAGCTCTGGCGCAGGCGGCCATCCTTCATCTCGATGGTGCCGCCAATGATGGTCAGCGGGTCAACCACATCGTCGCTGGCGGCAATGCCCAAGGCGCTGCCGTCCGTGGTGGCGTGCAGGGTGTGCAGCACCTGCAGATAAGCGGTCTCGGCGGGGGGGCAGACCTTGCTTTCCAGCAGGCAGGTAACGATCAGCCCAATGGCGTTTACGGTGCCTTGCGGCATAGCGGCGTGGCCGCTTTTGCCCCAGCCGCGGATGATGGTGGTGCCGTTCTCACCAGCTTCAAAGGTCACGCCCTCGGTCTGTTTCAGGGCGCTTTCCGGCAGGCGGACGGTGCAGGCTGCGCGGTCGGGCACAGCGTTGTGGGCAACGCCGCCCACAAAATCAACGATTACACCGTTTTCCAGCACGGGGCTGACCAGCTCGCCGCCAAAACCGCCTTTTTCGCCGTTGCATACCGGGAACTCAGCGTCCGGGGTAAAGCAGAAAGCGGGCTGCTCAAAGTGGGCGGCAAAATAGTCTACGTCGTGCATGTTGGTTTCCTCGTTGGCACCCAGCAGGGCTCGCACGGGGTACTTGAGGGTAACGCCGTTGTCTTTCAGGTATTTCAGGGCATACAGGCACAAAATGCTGGGGCCTTTGTCATCGGCCACGCCGCGGCCCAGCAGCCAGCCATCCCGCACGCGCACGGTGTGGGGTCAGCATCCCAGCCGTTGCCCTCGGGCACAACGTCGGTGTGGGTGATGGTAGCCAGATACTTCTGGCCGTCTGCAATGGGGCCGGTCTGCGCCCAGCCGATGTAACCTTCGGCGTTGTGGGTGTCCAGGCCGAGCTCTGCGGCAATTTCCAGGGCTTTGTCCAGCGCAGCCTTGGGGCCTTTGCCAAACGGTGCGCCCGGCTCCGGCGTGCCCTCAACGCTCGGCACAGCCACAAGGCGGGTAATATCACGTAGAATGTTATCACGGTTATTTTCTGCAAATGCGTCAATCGACGCCCAGCGGGAATCTAGCATGGGGTTATCCTCCTGATTCAGCTGCCGGTACGGCAGACAAATTTGTATACAGCTATTATAACACGAACAGGCCAAACTGCAAGCAGCAGGCTGGCCGGGGACAAAATGGCAGTTATTTGTCCTTTGATTTGCCAAACACAAGGCAGAGCCCAGCGATGCCAACGCACAGTCCGACAAATGCAAACGGAATCTCTGACATGCTGGCAAAAATCGTATCATTCAGTCCATCCTGCGCGCAGCTGAGCAGAATGCCGAACAATAGCAATGCGATACCTTTGATTTTGTCTTCCATTGGGAACCTCCTAAGGCAACACCGCACAATTCCCGCCTGACGGCTTAAGCACCGCTCCGGCGGCTGCGGCACGGCATCTGCGTTGCCAAAATGCTCGATAAGACATCCAGTATTATCTGCGCTTTTGGCTTAGCGTCTGCCGCACCTCGCTCGCCGTATCGGCACTTAGAATTATGCGGTATTGCCATAAATTTGATTGTGGTAAAAAAGTTATGATATGGCAGTACGTTTGATATGGGCAGGTTTTATGTTCTCATCTCAAAGCGCTCTTTTCATCATTTTGGGGTGGACGGACATAACGCAGCATGCCTTCTTCGCAGGCACCGAATCGTAAATAGTTGAATTTTGCTTCATTCAGTGTTATTCCATGGTTAGAGTCGCTGGGGTCATCATCAGAAGCAATAAATGGATCGTTTTCCCAAAAGCAAACGGGGCAAATATACCCGCAGTCTTCGCCTGGTGAAACGTTATAGGTGAAATATCCACAACAAGGACATTGATATTTTTTCAAGATATGATTACCTCTGCAAACTGGAATTTGTCGGGTTCTTTACATAGATAAAATATTAATTTTTCTTTCCACACCTAAAAAAAATAAAGTCTGGCTGATGAATAACTCCTCCAAACATATCTGCTCGCTTTTCTCTAATTGATTCTGGTACTTTTGATTCCTGACATTCCTCAATAATAAATCCAGCAGAAACAATATCATTTATTAATGTCGAAATCGTTCTATGATAAAGTTCATATTCATCTACTACCCAATGAATAACACGCTTACCCTCTATTCCGTAATTTCGTAGATTAGCATATAATCTTTCTCCAGTTTCTGTTCTGGTATATCTGTCGAAAGTCCCATCATATGCTGTACTTATTGGGTGTGACATCGAAAAAACACATTTGCCATTTTCATTCAAGTGACTATAAATCTGTTTCATAAGCCTTTCAAAATTTTCTACATAATCAAAAGCCAATGAACTTGTAATAACATCAAACTTTTCCTCTAAATCATCCAATTCTTCAAAAGCCAGTCTTCTGTATTCAATATTAGAGGCAGCATTATTTTTTCTTGCATATGCTAACATTTTTTCCGATATATCAATTCCAAGAACGGATAACGCCCCTTTCTTTGAATATTGAAGTGCATGTTGCCCCATACCACATCCAATATCTAATACTTTCTTTTTATATAGTTCAGGTATCATTCCTAATATTATTGGTGTCTCAATAATATCATTAAAATTGATTTCTTTGCTACGTATTTTCTCGAAGTTTTCGTAAAATAAATCATTATCATAAATATTTTGTTTTGACATTCTGCAACCAGCCTTTCATATAAAAAATTATTTTTGTTTTCTTCTACTTCCATCTTCTTGTCTTTCGGGCAACAAGCATCCTTCTCTTTCAGCTCGGTCAATCCCGATTTGCGAAACACAAGTTTATTTTTCTTCCATTTTGTCTAAAAGCAGATTGATTTTTTGAGAATCAAGTATGTGCAGGAAATAATGAGAGAGATTAACAGTGTGACTGCTGTATAAAGTGGGTAAAAATAAGAGTTTATAAAGTCATCTCCACCAGGAATCAGTGACCCAACAAGTCCACCGAATAGAAGATTTCCATATAAGAAAACAAAAAAGCTGATACATCCAATCATGACTGCTTTAGATGATGGTTTCATATTGAAAATACCTCCTATTCCAGATAAAACACCCCATCGGGGTTATAACTCGTTCCGTCCGCAGTGATTTCAATGCCGTAGTGGTCGTAAACATTTCCCTCAGTATCCATATCGATCCAGCGGTTGTTCAGATCCTGCTCACTCATCATGCAATAGCCAACGCACGCCGGATCGTTAAAGTAAAATACATAACCCGGCTCCTGCTTCTGGTAGCCGACACAGATGACCCAGTGCCCCTCGGCCAAATAGGTGTCCGCCTCATCGGAATTTTGGGTATTGTAGCCATCCTCTGCCGCGGCCCATGCCTGAATGCAGAGCAGCACAGGGTGCCCCTGGTACAGAGCCGAAGCCAGTTCTGGCGTGGTTCGGTTCTCCTTTGCCGTGACGGTTACGCTGTTTTCCTCAAAAAAGCTGACAATGCTGCCTGGCGGGGTTCCGGCTTCCTCGTTGGTGCCAAGTTCTTCCTCATAGGCGGCAAGGTTCCAATCGGCCTGATATGGGTCCAGCCAGTTCATCACCATCTGCACGCAGGTGGTCCCGCAGGTGTAGCCGCCATACTGGCGCAGGTTCGGCATGTCGATAAAGACATCGGCATCCTGGGTCTGCCCGTCATAGGGTGGCTGAACGGATGACTGTTCCGCAGCTGGCCCTGCGCAGGCAGATAACAGGAAACATGCGGCACAGGCAAAAGTGCCAAGTATCAAGATGCCGTATCGCTTTTCCATTTGGCTCGCTCCTTACTATTTGATACATAGGATCAATGATTTTCTGTGGATTGTTTTTTGAAAAAATGGAAACCGCAGCAGTCGCCGCCGGTACTTAGTTTTTTTGTAAATGTAAAGCCGATTTTGTTCAGCCTGCCGTATGTTGTCAGCATCGCAAAACAGGCGGCACAGCCACGGGCAGCCGTGTTTGGAGCAGGCGGTGTGCCAAAGGCATTTTTGAATCGTGACATCAAAGCAGCCCCGACCGCAGTGCTGTGTACGTTCCCACCCTGACGCTGCCGAATGATTGAATCAGGAAAGCCCGGGTCTGCGCCGGCTGTTCGATTTTCATGGTGTCAGTCTCCCTTGCAGTCCGGTCCTTAACCCCGGCAGCCCGGCTACAAACTTCTCGATTTCTGCGTTCACAAAGGCCGGATTATCGGCATTGGAATTGTGCCCCGCATCCTTGACCCAGGTCAGCGGCAGATGTTCGCCCGCAGCCCACATCGGGTTGTAGCGCTTGGTAGCGCCGGTTTTGTCGTGCTCGCCGCACAGCAGGATGCAGGGGCAGGTGATATCGTACCCAAGGTCTGCCCCAATGGCCGCGGCCAGCATGATGAACCCGTGTTTCATCAGCCCGCAGAACTCATCCCGGCTGTACTGGGCCACCATCTCGCGCATGTTCTGTTGGGCATATTCGGTAATGCCAATGCCCTGCGCAGCGGCATTGCGCAGCATTTTCAGGGCATGGCGCTGTAAACGGGAGCCATATGGTTCAGCATCCAGAACTCTTTGTCGCTCATGTATTTGCGCTTGAGCGGGGCGGAGTCAATAGAAACAAAGCCGCGCACCTCGCCGGGGTAAGCCTGAATGTACGCCTGTGAAAGATACCCGCCGACCGACTGTCCCACCAGCACCGGTGCGGTGATGCCCTCCGCCTGCAGGATGGCATGCAGCCAGGCGGCCTTTTGCGCCAGGGTGAAGTCCATCACAAAGGGGCGGGATTTGCCGTGGCCGGGGGCATCCCAGGCAAGCAGGTTATAGGTGGATTCAAACGCTTCGACCTGTTTGTCAAACAGGCGGTGATCCGCCGTCAGGCCGGGCAAGAACACCAGCACCGCCCGCCCCGGTTGGAAATCATTCATCCAGTAGTGGATCACGCCGTTTGGCACTGCGTGAGTTTTTTCTGTCATTTTTGGTATCCCTCCCGGTGTGGTTTTCTGGTTCTATTGTAGCATAACTGCGGCGCAAATGCACTGCCGGGCGCAGATTTTATAAGGCAATACCGCATAATTCTAAGTGCCGATACGGCGAGCGAGGTACGGCAGATGCTAAGCCAAAAGCGCAGATAATACTGGGTGCTGCAAAGGTGAGCGCCGCCAGTGGCGGAAACAGCGAACCGAAGCAGGGGCAGCGGTCGCAGAGTGCGAGGGGCTTTTGCCCCCGAAGCACGATGCGGGTACCGCAACCCGACATTATCGAGCATTTTGGCAACGCAGATGCCGTGCCGCAGCCGCCGGAGCGGTGCTTAAGCCGTCAGGTGTGAATTGTGCGGTGTTGCCATAAGAGAAAAGCCGGGCGGTGGAGAAACCGCAGGGAAGCACCGTCTGATTCTTGCGTTTTACTGCAAATTGTGCTATATTTAAAATTCAGGATATCCTAGTGTTTTCCTTGGATATTCGGGATAGGACACAAAACGAAATGAGGTAAGTTGGATGGGACTTTGGGCAGACGCAAAAAACATCCGGGACAAGGACCCTGCTGCACGCAATGTGGCGGAGGTCATCATTTTGTACCCCGGTTTCCATGTGCTGGTAACGCACAAAATTGCACATTTTTTGTACTGTCACAAGTGTTTCTTCCTGGCGCGCCTCATCAGCCAGCTGGCCCGCCACCTGACCGGCATCGAGATCCACCCCGGTGCCAAGATCGGCAACCGGCTGTTCATTGACCACGGTATGGGCATCGTGTTCGGCGAAACGACAGAAATCGGTGATAACTGCACCATCTACCACGGCGTTACCCTGGGCGGCACCGGCAAGGATTCCGGCAAGCGCCACCCCACATTGGGCAATAACGTGCTGATCGGTGCCGGTGCCAAGGTGCTTGGCCCGGTGTATATCGGGGATAATGTCCGTGTCGGCGCGGGCAGTGTGGTGCTCAAAAATCTGCCGGCCAATACCACCGCGGTCGGTGTTCCGGCCGAAGTGGTCCGCGTGCGCGGCAGCCAATCCTGCCCGGCGGACGACCTGGACCAGCAGGCGCTGCCCGATGTGCTCAGCAACCGCATCAGCGCACTGGAAGCCCGCTTGAGCCGCATGGAAGCCGCCATGCAGGGCGAGTACCCGCCCGACAAACCGCGTTTTGCCGCCCCGGAAACGGACAGTGTACCGCCGCAGGATCCGCATACAGAAGAATAATTCAGAAGAATTTCAAGCTCTGCCCTACTTTGGGGTAGAGAGCTTTTTACTTTGCCGCAATTTTTCTGCTTTTTATTTGGGCAGGTGCTACCCAAATGCGGTATTATCTGCTATAATAAACGTGATTTTGATAATAAAGAGGGGTGCCTGTCATGAAAGCTGTTATCACTGTTATCGGCCACGATACCGTGGGTGTTGTTGCCCGCGTAAGTGCCGTGTGTGCCGAGCTGAACATCAACATTGAGGATATTACCCAGAGTATCCTGCAGGATATGTTCTGCATGATTATGCTGGTGGATATCTCTGCCTGCGCAAGCGAACTGGCCGAAATCCGCGCCCGTTTTGACACATTGGGCCAGGAGATGGGAATGCAGGTCACTGTGACTCGGCAGGAAGTCTTTGACGCGATGCACAAGGTGTAAGGGGGCACACGATGAAAATTCTGAACAGCGGCGATATCTTGGAAACCATCGAGATGCTGACCGCAGAAAACCTTGATGTGCGTACCGTTACCATGGGTATCAGCCTGTTGGACTGCATTGATCCCGATGGCAAAAAAGCCTGTGAGAAAATCTATAACAAAATCACCCGTCTGGCGGGGAACCTGGTTCCCGTTGTCAACAAGATCAGCGCGGACTATGGCATTCCCATTGTCAACAAGCGCATCAGCGTAACGCCCATCGCCATGCTGCTGGGCGCTGCACCGGACGCCGACCCTGTGTGGTTTGCCAAAACGCTGGATGCCGCTGCCAAGGCGGTCGGCGTCAACTTTATCGGCGGTTACGGTGCTTTGGTGCATAAGGGTTTTTCCGCCGGCGATGTGCGTTTGATCGAAAGCATTCCCCGTGCACTGGCCGAAACCGACCTGGTCTGCTCCAGCGTCAACATCGGTTCCACCAAATCCGGCATCAATATGGACGCCGTTGGCCTGATGGGCCGCGTGGTGCGCCAGACCGCCGAGCTGACCAAAGATAACATGTGCATGGGCGATGCCAAACTGGTGGTTTTCTGCAATGCACCCGAAGATAACCCGTTTATGGCCGGTGCTTTCCACGGCCCTGGAGAGCCGGACTGCGAGATCCATGTCGGCGTTTCCGGCCCCGGTGCGGTGCGCGCCGCTCTGGCCAAGCTGCCCAAGGATGCCCCGATGGATCAGGTGGCAGAGCTTGTCAAGCGCACGGCGTTCAAGATCACCCGTCTGGGCCAGCTGGTGGCCAACCTGGCCAGCGAACAGCTGGGTGTGCCCGCGGGCATCATTGATCTGTCCTTGGCGCCGACCCCGGCTATTGGCGATAGTGTTGCCAACATTCTGGAAGAAATGGGTCTGGAAAGCTGCGGCTGCTGCGGCACCACCGCCTGCCTTGCCATGCTGAACGACGCCGTGAAAAAGGGCGGCGTAATGGCATCCAACCATGTAGGCGGCCTGTCCGGCGCATTCATCCCGGTATCTGAGGATGACGGCATGATCAAGGCAGCCGAATGCGGCAGCCTGACGCTGGAAAAGCTGGAAGCCATGACCGCCGTCTGCTCCGTTGGCATTGACATGGTGGTTATCCCCGGCGATACCACCGCCGAGGTCATCAGCGGTCTGATTGCAGACGAAGCCGCCATCGGCATGGTCAACAGCAAGACCACCGCTGTGCGCGTGATCCCCGCCATTGGCCACAAGGCCGGCGATGTTCTGGACTTTGGCGGTCTGCTGGGCCACGCCCCCATCATGCCCATCAGCCAGTACAGCCCCGCCGTTATGATCCACCGCGGCGGCCGCATCCCCGCACCGATGCAGGCATTGAAAAATTAAAGAATCATTCAATAAATAATATATACAAAAGAGCCATACCAGGCAGGAAAAGCGCCTGGTATGGCTCTTTTGTATGAGTATATTGAATGTGAAAGATGCAGGAATGAGGATGGTTTTTCTATACGATTTGTAGGGGCCGATGCTTGCCGTCGGCCCCTACAAATGTTTTTTAAGTTTGCAGCAACCAATTTACGTTTCTCCGCGGCGCGATGAGGGCATCGCGCACGACAGAATGTTTATATACGAGCCGCGCATAATCAAATGCTCTGTAGGGAACGGTCTACCGAGCGATAATCCAATAAAATCTATGCTCGTCCGGGGCGTCGGGGGACGCCGCCCCGACTGTGTGGCAGGTGCATCACATTTTAGCATAGAAACCAGACAAGGCCCCGGCGGGCTCAGGTGACCCCGCTCTACCTCAAATTCCTAATTCCTCATTCCTAATTTCTAATTTCCAATCAAAGCACTCCCTGCTCCATCTTTGCCTTTACCTCAAACAGGTCCTTGCAGCAATCGTCATACAGGCTGCGCATTTCGTCGGTTACGGGCAAAAGGTCGGGCACCATCACGGTTTCGGCACCGCTGGCGTGGCCGGCGCGGATGCCGTTGTGGCTGTCCTCCAGCACCATGCAGTCATGGATGTCCACCTTAATGCGGCGGGCGGCTTCCAGAAAGATATCCGGCGCCGGTTTGCAGAGCTTGACCTCGTTGCCGCACACGATATCATGGAAATAGCGGGCGGTGCCGGTGGTCTGCAAATTCAGCTCGACCATGGTGCGCGGGCTGGAACTTGCCACAATGCGGGGCATGCCCAGATCTTCCAGGTAGGACAGCAGTTCTTTCAGGCCGGGCTTGCAGGGCACGCCCTTTTTGATCTGCTCGCCGCCGTATGCCCACACGGCATGCAGCAGTTCCTCGGCTTTGTCGCCGTAATAGCCGGCAATGTACTGGAGCTGGTGCTCCCCGGCCAGGCCGCGGCCATTGGAATAAAACTCCGGCGGCGGGTCCGGCAGGCTCATCTTGCGGCAGCAGGGGCTCCAGAACTGGTCCCAGATGCGCTCCGTGTCAAACATCAGGCCGTCCATATCAAAAATAACGCCTTTTACTTTCGGTGCCATAGTGTGTGATCCCTCTTCTTGTCTTTGCAAATGCTGCCCGGCGCTGTGGCCGGGCGCGACTTATGCTATTATTGTACCCCATAAAATGGGGTGGTGCAATCAAAAAGTAGTCAAATTTTGCATAAAAGCTGCAAATGTGTGCAGAAAGCGGAAAAATAGCTCTTGTATTTGCCACTTTAGAGCGTTATAATAATTACAATTTCGCACCACAATCAGGTTTGTGCGAACCTTCATGCGGTGCTGAATAAGGAGAGTAGGAAATAATGTTGGATATCAAAATTGTTCGTACTACTGAACCGAAGGCAAAGCCGCAGGACGAAAGCAAGCTTGGCTTCGGCAAGATTTTTACCGACCATATGTTCCTGATGGACTATACCGCCGGTGAAGGCTGGCATGACGCCCGCGTTGTGCCGTATGCCTCCCTGCCGCTGGACCCCGCTACCGTGGTGTTCCATTACGCACAGGAAATTTTTGAGGGTATGAAGGCCTACCGCACTGCTGACGGCAGTGTGCAGCTGTTCCGCCCCGATTGCAATGCAAAGCGTTTCCAGGATTCTGCTGACCGTCTCTGCATCCCCAAGATCCCGGTTGAGGATTTTGTTCAGGCTGTTGAGACCCTGGTTGACGTTGACCGTGACTGGGTTCCCCACAGCGACGGCGCAAGCCTGTACATCCGCCCGTTCGTGTTTGCAAACGATGTCGGCCTGGGCGTGCATGCTTCCAAGCATTACCTGTTCTGCATCATCTGCGCACCTTCCGGCGCTTACTATGCCGAGGGCCTGGATCCCGTCCGCATTTATGTTGAGGACGAGTACATCCGTGCAGCCCCGGGCCTGACCGGCTTTACCAAGTGCGGCGGCAACTACGCTGCTTCCATCAAGGCTGGCGAGCTTGCCGAGGAAAAGGGCTTCAGCCAGGTTCTGTGGCTGGATGGTGTTGAGAAGAAGTATGTGGAAGAAGTCGGCTCTATGAACATCATGTTCAAGATCGACGGCAAGATCTACACCGCTGCCTGCACCGGCACTGTTCTGCCCGGCGTTACCCGCCGCTCCATCATTGAGCTGCTCAAGGATTGGGGTTACGAGGTTATCGAGGGCAAACTGGCCATTGCTGATGTGATGAAGGCTGCCGAGGAAGGCAAGCTGGAAGAAGTGTTCGGCACCGGCACCGCAGCTGTTGTCAGCCCCGTTAAGGAGCTGGATTGGGAAGGCAAGGTTGCCAACATCAGCGGCGGCAAGATCGGCCCCCTGACCCAGAAGCTGTACGATACCCTGACCGGTATCCAGTGGGGTAAGCTGCCTGATACCAAGGGCTGGACCGTCAAGGTTGAACCGAAGGTCTGATTCGGCCCGGAACTGAATAAAAACAACAGCGCACGGAACGGCACAAATTGCAGCTCCGTGCGCTGTTTTACTTTGTACATCACGCAAAAACACATGGTAAAACTGCACAAAAATGCAATGCATAATTATTGCATGTTGTACACTGAACCCCTTGCATTTTGTGCGGGGATATTGTATTATACTAGCAAGAAGCAAAGGCGCTTTGGAATAGCAGATCCGCTGCTTCCAAGGCGCATTTTGTTTTTTAATTAAATATTTCCCTAAAGAGAAGAGGCTTGCCAGAGCGCCCCGGATTGAGCTTACGAGCTCATCAGTAGAGGGGTGGGTTATCGTTTTAAGGCAAAAATCGGGGACGCTCTGTTTTTCTCCTTCTTTTTAGTAAAACCCGAACGGGGCAGTGGCCGTTCGGGTTTTATTTTTTTGCCTTTTTTTATTGTGCGGTATATTGGATCACCATGGCCGCGCGGGTTGGCGTGCTGCCGGGGTTATGGTAGGTGTGGCACTGGTCGGCATGGTAATACGCGCAGCTGGGGCTTGAAAAGCCCAGCGCATCCTTTGCCACCCCCACAGTGGAACAGCTTGCCGCGTGGCGCAGAATGGCGAAAAATGAGTACCACATCAAAGTGGTATCTTACCAGTAAAAAACAAAAGCACCGCCAACCCCAGGGGGCGGGCGGTGCAAAGGGTTATGCGTTATTTGCCGGCCAGCAAAATGCCCAGCACGGCTTTTTCTACATGCAGGCGGTTTTCGGCTTCATCAAAAATCTCGTCTGCGTGGGTTTCAAAAACGTCGGGGGTGATCTCCTCGCCGCGGTGGGCGGGCAGGGGATGCTGCACGATACAGTCCGGCTTGGCCAGCGCCATGCGGGCTGCATCCAGGCAGAAGCCGTTGAAATCCCGGCGGCGGCGCTCGGTTTCGCGCTCCATGCCCATGCTGGTCCACACATCGGTGAACAGCACATCGGCACCGCGGGCGGCTTCGTCCGGGGCGGTGGTCAGCTTAAAGTGGTCGCCATATTCCCGCGCAAAGAAGAGCACATCGGCGGAGGGACGGTAGCCGTTCGGGCAGGCAATGGTAAAGTCCATGCCCATCATCAGGCAGCCCACGATCAGGCTGTTGGCCATGTTGTAGCCATCGCCCACAAAACCGGCTTTCAGCCCGGCCAGTTTGCCCTTGTACTCCCGCACCGTCATCAGGTCAGTCAACACCTGCAGGGGATGGGCGTAATCGGTCATGCCGGAAACTACCGGCACGCCGCTGTACCTGGCCAGGGCGTCCACATCACTCTGCTTAAAGGTGCGGTACACAATAGCATCGTAATAGCGGCCCAGCACGCGGGCGGTATCCTGGATCGGCTCGCCGCGGGCGATCTGCATGTCAGCGGCGCTCAGATAGGTGCCAAGGCCGCCCATCTGGTAGATGCCGACCTCCAGGCTGGTGCGGGTGCGGGTGGAATGCTTGCCAAACATCAGGGCAACGGCCTTGCCCTGCAGATCCTTGGGGTCAGTGCCTGCTTTGTGCAGGCGCTTGTATTCATCGGCGACATCCAGAATGTGGATGATCTCATCGGGGGTCATGCTGCTTAACTTGAGTAAATGCTCCATGAAAAACCTCCTGATCAGTTACATGGATGAAAGCACGTCATCCAGAATAGCCAGTGCCTTGGCAACGTCTGCTTCGCTCAAAATCAGCGGGGGCAGCAGGCGCAGGCGGGTCTTGGCGGTCAGTACCAGAAGGCCCTTGCGCTCGCAGGCAGCACGCACATCGGCGGCTTTTTTACGTCATCGGCAAAGGCAATGCCGACCATCAGGCCCATGCCGCTGACAGATGCAACATGCGGCAGAGAGACAAGACCCTCCCGCAGCTGGGCGGCGCGGGCGTTGACGTTGCGCATGAACGCATCATCCATGGCGTCCAGCACAGCGCAGCCGCCTGCACAGACGACCGGGTTGCCGCCAAAGGTAGAACCGTGAGAGCCGGGACCCATGGTATCGGCAACCTTTTTGCTTGCCAGCACGGCACCGATGGGCAGGCCGCCGCCCAGCCCCTTGGCCAGGGTGACGAGATCCGGCTTCAGGCCGAACTGCTCGCAGGCCAAGAAAGTGCCGGTGCGGCCCACGCCGGTCTGTACTTCGTCCACAATAATCAAAATATCGTGGGCGTGGCAGTAGTCGGCAACGCTCTGCACATAGTCGGCGTCCAGCGCAACCACGCCGCCTTCGCCCTGTACCATCTCCATCATAACAGCGCAGACAGAATCATCCACAGCGGCCTTGAATGTGTCAAAATCGTTGGCGGGAATGTAGCCGAAATTAGCGGGAAGGGGCCGAAATCCTTGTGGAAAACATCCTGGCCGGTGGCGGTCAGGGTGGCAAGGGTGCGGCCATGGAACGAGTTGACCAGCGTCAGAACTTTGTTGCGGTCGGGACCATAGGTGGTCACACTGTATTTGCGGGCGCACTTGATGGCACCTTCGTTGGCTTCGGCACCAGAGTTGCCGAAAAACACCTGGTCAAGCCCGGTGCGGGCGCACAGCCGCTTGGCCAGCTTGCCGCAGGGGCGGTGTAATACAGGTTGGAAGAATGCTGCAAACGGGTGGCCTGCATGGTAACGGCCTGTACCCAGGCCGGGTGGCAGTAGCCCAGCGCGTTTACGCCAATGCCGGAGGTAAAGTCCAGATAGGCTTTGCCGTCTGCATCATAGGCATACATGCCCTCGCCGTGCTCCAGCACCAGCGGGCTGCGGGCATAGGTGTGCATGATGTATTTCTGGTCACGTTTGATGACTTTTTCGGTATTCATGGTATTCCCTCCTTGGGAGGTCTGGAATGGTTGGCAGCCGGATTATTCGGGAATAAACCTAAAAACAGGCGAATGAATAACTGTGCCGTAAGTACATGCTATGTACCCACGGCCAGCTTGCACTATTCTTATATTATAATATATTGGAAGTTTTTTCGGTACCTTTTTTTCAAAAAAGGTACAAAATCCCCCGTAAATCCCCGTAAAATTAAATCATCGGTTGCCGCGGCGGTAGAACAGGGTGCCGGAACCACGGTCAGAGAACATTTCCAGCAGAACAGAATGAGGAACACGGCCATCAATGATAACAGCCTCATGCACACCCTCATAAATGGCATCGGCCATGCCCTCGATTTTGGGGATCATGCCGCCGGAGATGACGCCATGTGCCTTGTAGCCCTCTATCTCGGAAATCTCCACTTCGGGGATCAGGGTGGATTCATCGTCCTTGTCATACAGCAGGCCGACAATATCCGTCATGGAAACGAACTTTTCGGCGTGCAGGGCAATAGCAATGGCGGCTGCAGCAGTATCGGCGTTGATGTTGTAGGCAATGCCGTTTTCATCCATGCCAACCGTGGCAATGACCGGGATAAAGCCATCGTTGAGCAGGTGCTCAATCAGGGTGGTGTCCACTTTTTCCACGTTGCCCACATAGCCCAGGTCTACATCACTCTTGCGGGAGCAGGTGATGGTGTGGCCGTCCAGACCACACAGGCCAACGCCGCGGCCCTTGAGCAACGCAACCAGATCCTTGTTGACCTGACCGGCCAGAACCTGCTGCACAATGCTCATGGTTCCTTTATCGGTATAACGCAGGCCGTTGACAAACTTGGATTCCTTGCCCACGCGGTTCAGCATCTGGTTGATGGCCGGGCCGCCGCCGTGTACCAGCACAACGCGCACACCCAGCAGGGTCAGGGTGACAAGGTCGTTCATAACGGCCAGTTTCAATTCCTCGTTTACCATGGCATTGCCGCCGTATTTGATCACCAGGGTTTTGCCGTGATATTTCTGGATGTAGGGCGTGGCTTCCGAAAAAAGCAGCGCCATTTCCTCGTTTTTCATAAATCGCTCCCCAAACGTAAAAGTAGCAAGATCAGTTAGGAGTTAGGAGGGAGGAGTTAGGAGTTGGCGGTGTGCGCACAAATTAAAAGCTACAAGCCTAAACGAGCCGTTCATTGCTCATTCCTCATTCCTAATTTCTAATTGCAAAATCAGGTCCGGTAATCGCCGTTGATCTTAACATAGTCATAGGTCAGATCGCAGCCCCAGGCTTTGCCACTGGCTTCGCCGGTGCCCATATCGACTTTGACCAAAATGTCATGCTCGCCCAGAACCGCATAGGCTTCGTCCTCGCTGAACGGATGGTAGGCGGCGTTTTCGCACACAAACACCTCGCCTGCCTTGCTGGCAATGCGCACGCTGACCTTGTCGATGGAAAAATCCCCCGGCGTATAGCCGATGGCGCACAGGATGCGGCCCCAGTTGGCGTCGCGGCCAAACACGGCGGCCTTGAACAGGTTGGAGCAGACAACGCTCTTTGCCACGGCGCGGGCAATCTCGTGGGTGGGGGCGTGGGTCACTTCGCAGGTGATCAGGTGGGTGGCACCCTCGCCGTCAGAAGCATGCAGGGCGCACATATGCTCTGCCACAGCGCCCAGGGCAGCCAGAAACTTGTCATACTCCGGGCCTTCGGTCACAACAGGCTCGTTGCCCGCCAGGCCGGAAGCCAGCAGCAGCAGGGTATCGTTGGTGGAGGTATCCAGGTCAACGCTCATCTGGTTGTAGGTAGTGGGCACAACGGCGCGCAGTGCCTTTTGCAGCAGCTCCGGGCTGACGGCAGCATCGGTGGTGTAGAACGCCAGCATGGTGGCCATGTTGGGGGCAATCATGCCGCTGCCCTTGCCGATCGCGCCAAGGCGGCAGGTTTTGCCGGCCAGCTCAAATTCAATGGCATATTCTTTCTCGTAAGTATCGGTGGTCATAATGGCCTTGGCGGCTTCGCTGCTGCCCTCGGCGCTGGCCTGCAGCCTGGCCGCTGCGGCGGGAATACCGCGGGCGAACGGGTCAATCGTCATGGGCTGGCCGATAACGCCGGTGGAAGCCGGCAGAACATCCTCGGCTGCAATGCCCAGCTGCTGGGCCACCAGGGCGCAGCACTCATTGGCCAGATCCACACCGTTGGCGGCGCAGGTGTTGGCGTTGCCACTGTTCACCAGAACAGCCTGTGCGTGGCCGTCCACCAGGTGGGCGCGGTCAACCTTGATGGGGGCGCCATACACCTTGTTGGTGGTGTAAACACCGGCAGCGGCACAGCGCACATCCGCCTTGATGATGGCCAGATCCAGCTTGTTGGGATTGGCCCGGAACCCGGCATGTACGCCGGAAGCAGAAAAACCCTTGGCGGCACAAACGCCGCCGGGAATGACCTTATACTTTGCCATGTTACTTTTCCTCTTTCCCACAAATAACATCAAAAATCAGAAGAAACGGAACCCACCCGGTAAAGACAGCTGCGGAACAGTCAAGACCGTTCCCTACAAACCACACCAAAGCGGTGCCATGCGGCCAGCAGGCCAACATACCGGAAAACTCCTAACTCCTAACTTACAATTCCAGCCCTTTCGTTTCCTCCAGCCCCAGCATGATGTTCATGCACTGCACGGCGGCACCGGAGCTGCCTTTGCCAAGGTTGTCCAGCAGGCTGATGAGCAGCATCCGCTTGCCGTCGGGGGAAACAGTGGGGTAAATTTCCAAGGTGTCCTTGCCGGCCAGCGTATTGGCGGGCAGGAACTTGGGGGCAGTGCCCAAAGCGTGCACCTTGATCATGGTTTCGCCTGCGTAATACTCCTGCAAAGCGGTGGCCAGCTCCTCAGCGCTGTGGCCCACAAGGTCCAGACGCAGGGGAACGGTAACTTCCATGCCGCAGTAGTAGTCATCCACAATGGGACAGAACACCGGCGGCTCCGCAAGGCCGCAGATCTTCTGCATTTCCGGCAGGTGCTTGTGATCCAGCGTTAAGCCGTAGGGGCGCGGGCTTTCAAAGGCAATGTTGCGCTCCGGGTCGCGGTACTGGGCAATGCCGCTTTTGCCTGCGCCGGAATAACCGGAAAGCCCGTGGCAGGTCAGCGGATAATCTGCAGCCAGCAGGCCAAGCTCCACCAGCGGGGTCACCAGCGTGATAAAGCCGGTGGCATAGCAGCCCGGAACAGCCACGCGGTTGGCGGTGCGCAGAGCATCCCGTTTGCCATGCAGCTCCGGCAGGCCATACACCCAATCCGGCGCGGTGCGGTGTGCGGTAGAAGTGTCCAGAATACGCACATCGGGGCGCAGCAGGGGCACAACCTCCCTGGCTGCAGCATCCGGCAGGCACAAAAAGCTCAGATCGCTCTGGTTAATCACGGCAGCGCGGGCGTTTACATCCTTGCGGTCAGCTTCGGAAATGTGCAGGATCTCAAATTCATCCCGTGCGGCCAGGCGGTCCGCAATGCGCAGGCCGGTTGTGCCGGAAGAACCATCCACAAAAATTTTATACTTAGCCATCCCAAACAAACCCCTATCTATTACAGCGTTCAGCAGTTGATTTTGCTTTTTACATCCGCGATCTGTTTCAGCACGCTGGCCTGAGTGGGGCCGCCGTAACTGGTGCGGCCCTCGCAGCAGTGCGTCAGGTCAATGGCGTCATAGATGTCTGCCTCAAACAGATCACTGTACTGCTTAAACTCGTCCAGCGTCAGCTCTTCCAGCGTTTTGTCTGCCCGGATGCAGGCACCCACCATGGTGCCGGTGCATTTGTAAGCATCGCGGAACGGCATGCCTTTCTTGGTCAGGTAGTCGGCGCAGTCCGTTGCGTTGATAAAGCCCTTGGCGGCGGCGCGGCGCATGTTGGCGGGCAGCGGCGTCATGGTGGCCAGCATCGGGGTGATGGTTTTTAAGCACAGCTCCAAAGTGTCCACCGCGTCAAATACGGCTTCCTTGTCCTCCTGCATGTCCTTGTCGTAGGCGAGGGGATGCCCTTCATCATAACCAGCAGGGTGTTCAGGTCGCCGTAAACGCGGCCGGTCTTGCCGCGGATCAGCTCGGTCACGTCCGGGTTTTTCTTCTGCGGCATAATGGAAGAACCGGTGGTGAAAGCGTCGTCCAGCTCAATGAACTTGAACTCCCAGCTGCACCACAGGATGATCTCTTCCGACAGGCGGGACAGATGCATCATGCAGGTGGCCATGGCGCTGGTCAGCTCAATGCAGAAATCGCGGTCAGATACGCCATCGATCGAGTTGCCGCAGGGAGCAGCAAAGCCCAGCTCCTGTGCCGTATAAAAACGGTCCAGCGGGTAGGTGGTGCCAGCCAGATCGCCGGAACCCAACGGGCACTCAGCGTCCATGCGGGCGGTGGCGTCCTGCATGCGGCCCAGGTCGCGCAGCAGCATCCAGGCGTAAGCCATCAGCTGGTGGCCAAAGGTGACCGGCTGGGCACGCTGCAGATGGGTGTAACCGGGCATAACATAGGAAGAAGATTTTTCTGCCTGGTCGCAGATGGTCAGGATCAATTCCTTGATCTGACCCTGCAAGTGGAGCGATGCTTCCCGCAGGTTCAGGCGGATATCCAGCGCAACCTGGTCGTTGCGGCTGCGGCCGGTGTGCAGCCGCTTGCCAGCATCGCCCACGCGGGCGGTCAGAGTCTGCTCCACAAAGGTGTGCACATCCTCGGCATTGGGGTCAATCTCCAACGCGCCGCTGTGCAGATCGTTCAAAATGGATTGCAGGCCCTTGTGGATATCGTCCACATCCTGCTGGGAGATGATGCCCTGCTTGCCCAGCATAGCAGAGTGTACCATGCTGCCGTGGATATCCTGTTCGATCATCCGCGCATCAAAGCGGATGGAAGAGTTAAAGTCGTTCACGCGGCTGTCCACCGCTTTGCTGGAACGTCCCTGCCAAAGTTGGGGCATAAGAAAACCTCCGGTGTTATTGTAATGAATAGCGAATAAAGAATAATGAAAAATGTTGGTGTGCGCGCCGCGCGCGCAAATAAAATAGATACAGCCTTTTAATGGGGGCTCAGTCTGATGTTTGCTGCGACCTTGGCTTTTTTTGAGCTGTGCCGCAGGCACGGCGGTCCACCATCATCATTCTTTTTTCTTTTTATAGTATATACTGGAACGTCAAAGCCGCCAAGGGGTCAATGCCTCCCTGGCGGCAGTTTTGTTAATGGAAAAATGCGATTACTTTACTTCCGGCCAGTTCTTTGCCAGCTTGGCGCGCTCAGCAATGGGCAGGCCAAACAGGTTGATAAAGCCGTTTGCATCAAACTGATCGTAATCCTCATCCTCGCCGAAGGAAGCAGTCTGCTCATCGTACAGGGTGAACGGGCTGGTAACACCAGCGTTGATCAGGTTGCCCTTGTACAGCTTCAGTTTCACATCACCGGTAACGGTCTTCTGCAGGTCGTCGGTGAATGCGCTCAGGGCTTCACGCAGCGGGGTGAACCACTTGCCATCGTAAACCAGCTCGCCCATCTTCTGAGCAACGGACTCCTTGAAGTGGAAAGCATCCTTGTCGATGGTGATGGTTTCCAGAACGTTGTGAGCCTTGTACAGGATGGTGCCGGCGGGGGTTTCGTACACGCCGCGGCTCTTCATGCCGACAAGACGGTTCTCAACGATATCCAGCTGGCCAATGCCATTCTCGCCGCCGATCTTGTTCAGGTACTCAATCAGGGCAACACCGTCCATCTCCTTGCCGTCAACAGCGGTGGGAATGCCCTTCTCAAAGTGGATGGTAACATAGGACGGGGTATCCGGTGCCTGCTCCGGGGAAACACCCAGCTCCAGGAAGCCGGGCTTGTTGTACTGCGGCTCCAGAGAGGGCTTTTCGAGATCCAGACCCTCGTGGCTCAGATGCCACAGGTTCTTGTCCTTGGAGTAGTTGGTCTCACGGTTGATACGCAGGGGAATGTTGTGTGCCTCGGCGTAATCGATCTCTTCGTCACGGCTCTTGATGTCCCACTCACGCCACGGGGCGATGATGGCCATTTCGGGGGCCAGTGCTTTCAGGGTCAGCTCAAAACGAACCTGGTCGTTGCCCTTGCCGGTGCAGCCATGGCAGATGGCATCGGCATTCTCTTTCTTGGCAATCTCAGCCAGCGCCTTTGCGATGCACGGACGAGCATGAGAGGTGCCCAGCAGGTACTCTTCGTACTTGGCATCGGCTTTCAGGCAGGGCCAGATGTAGTTCTCAACGTAATCTTTCTTCAGGTCCAGAACGTACAGCTTGGAAGCGCCGGTCTTGAGGGCCTTCTCTTCCAGACCGTCCAGCTCAGTACCCTGACCCACGTCGCCGGAGACAGCGATGACTTCGCAGTTGTTGTAATTCTCTTTCAGCCAGGGAATGATGATGGAGGTATCCAGACCGCCAGAGTAAGCCAGAACAACTTTCTTAATATCTTCCTTTTTCTTTTTCATAAGAACTGCCCTCTTTCAAAATTCTATCCGCCCAAGCGGCTGAATATTTATTCATTTGATGCTTCTTATTATACACGCCCTGCAACAAATTGCAACACGGCATATTGCACAAGGAAATTTCAACTTATAAAGATAACTTTGTTCTAGAACTTGCATTTTGCGGCGCAAAGGGAAAAAACAAAACGGACTATTTGCATTTTTATTCATTGGATTGAATATTTGCCGCATAAAGCCCGCATATCGCAGTTGAAAAAAGGATGCAGAAAAGTGCCAAAAGGGTACAAAAAGCTCTTCCCCACAAAAACGGGGAAGAGCGGAGAGGAAAAAGATGATGACAAGTTGGGAGGATTGATCCTGCAAGGGTAGGACAGTGGCGCTTTGTCCCGGCAAAGTTATTCTTTGCTGGCACATTCGGCGCAAACGCCGGTCACGGTCAGGCAGTGGCCTTCAATACGCAGGCCGGGAACATTTTTGATCAGGGCGTTCAGCTCGCCTTCCGGCAGATCAAGGTTAATGATCTTGTGGCACTTGCGGCAGTAAAAATGCTCATGGGAGTTGGGGTCCCAGTCAAAGCATTCGGCACCGCTGATCATGCCAACGCGGCCGATCATATCGTTATCAGCCAGGGTGTTCAGGTTGCGGTACACCGTGCCCAGGCTGATATGAGGGCAGCGCTCACGGGCATAACCGTAAATCTGCTGCGCAGAAAGATGCTCTTTATGCTCTTGAATGGTTTCCAGAATGATCTGGCGCTGCCAAGAATATTTCATAGCGAGTGTTCTCCTTAAAGTTACGGATGGTTCATCTTCGACACACTTTTAACGAACGCCGATTTTTAACTTATTTTAACACTGGGGTACTACTATGTCAATATATTAAATGCGAAAAATCCGCAAAAAGTTTCGTAGCTTAAAATAAAATGAACAAACCGGGTGAAACCTGAAAAAATGAAGAATTTTGTACTGCACTTTATTGCGCTATTGTTATATAATGCAGGAACAAAAATCGGAACAACACCGGGAATTGCTGCCAGCTGATGCCCGCAAAGCCCATGGCTGCGCTATTTGTGCCGCAGCACTGCCGGCGCAGAAAAGGGAAAAAACTTTTTGAAAAAATTCAAAAAAATGCTTGACAAATGGTGCCGAAACCCGTATACTAATGGAGCACCGTTTGAGATGCACACCACATGGCGGTATAGCTCAGTTGGCTAGAGCATTCGGTTCATACCCGAAGTGTCACCGGTTCAAATCCAGTTACCGCTACCATCAATGCAGGGTTTCGCTAAAATATTTGGGGGCCGGTTGCAGTCGTGACTGGTAAGTTGCTTGCTGTTTTAGCAAAATCCTGTATCTCTTAGGCCCGTTGGTCAAGCGGTTAAGACACGGCCCTTTCACGGCTGTAACATGGGTTCGATTCCCGTACGGGTCACCAAATTAAACTCTTGATTTTTAACGTTGATGCGTTTGAAATCAGGAGCTTTTTTATATTCCTTTTTGCAAGTACCACAATCGTACCACACTTTTAAAATAAAAGCAAGACCTGTAACATGGGAACACAGGGGTGCCGCGGAACAAATTGTAACCGTGACGCTCCTGTGTTTTGTTTTTTTGTTGTTCCCCTTAAAATTATAAAATCACGGATTGGAAAATTGTAAAGGAGCTTTTGCGGCATATCCTTGCTAAAAAATTAGCTGCGGTATTCCACAGTCCCCTTGACAATTATCCAACCTCACTTTTTCCGCTAATCGCGGAACAACCCACAACCCCTTATCCCGAAGGGATAACGTGAGCAAAGATTGGGAAAACGAAAGTGAGGACGCAAAAATGAAAGAAACCGTCAAAACATCCCGGACCGCTGGATACCTTGAAAAAATCTTCCGCGCATTGAATGCGAAATATTTCAACGGCGAGTTGGAGGAACCTATCATCACGATACAGAGCACACCCAGGGCCTACGGACACGTTACTGTAGCCAAGGCATGGCAGCGCGGTGACACGACCCGCCACGAGCTTAACATCGGTGCTGGGACGCTTGCACGGCCAATAGAAAACGTGGTGGCAACCACCCTGCATGAGTGTGTACATCTTTGGAACCTCCAAAACGGCATACAGGATTGCAGCCGCGGCGGTCAGTACCACAATAAAAAGTTCAAGGAAGCTGCCGAGGCCCGCGACCTTAAAATCAGCTATGACCCGCGTATCGGATGGAGCATCACCGAGCCGACTGACGCACTGTGCGAGTTCATTTTGGAACAAGTGTGGGAAGATATCAATATGAACCGCATCGAAGGCGCTTACATCCCACGCGGCAAAGGTACGGGTGACAACACCGACAAGCCGACAGGGAACAAGCCCAACAGCCACAGCATCAAGTATGTTTGCCCCTGCTGTGGCAACAGTGTAAGGGCAACCAAAGTCGTCCGCATAAAATGTGCTGACTGCGACATGATGATGATTGCAAAATGAAAAATACCGGGAGCCAAAAAAGCCCCCGGTTTTTTGTTTCAAAATTCGGGCCGCAAGCGGCCAGTTTTGCTTTGATGTTAACACGTCAAATGACGAGTTAACATATTTGAGGTAGTATAACGATTTGTTAGGTCACCCCTGTTTTTCTACGATATTATGAGCGAACGGTTTTGAAAAAACATTCGCGTCAAAAAAGGACGGTACAGATCGCCGCTGGCGACTATGCCGTCCCTTTTTGATGCTATGAAAAAACTATGTCAATAAATCATGTAAATAGGAACCGTCCCCTTGAAATGCAACGAAGAGTTAGAGGCAATCGCCTTCAGGAGGACATGCATTATCAGTCGGCGCAGAAAGAACAGGACCATGCCACCAGTCATCCTCACTATTACCGCCAGAGTTATCAGTGCCCCCGCTGGGTTGAGAGTCTTGCGCGGGCTGTTCCGGCTGAGGGTCAGGCTGTGCCGGTGCCGGGTTAGGCTGTGCGGGAGCCGGGGCAACAGGTGCCGGGTTGGAAGGCGTCACAGCAGCAGAACTGTTGCTGGAACTGCTGCTTTTATAAGTCTTGTTGCTGGTCGTGACCTTCTTCGGCTGTTCAACCGTCACTTCGTAGTTGGCACTCTCCTCACCGGCAGTTGCGGTGATGGTTGCATTCCCGGAGGAAACGGCAGTTACCTTCCCATTGGAATCGACGGTAGCGACCTTCTCGTTGCTGGACGACCACTCGATGGTAGTTTCGGCGGCAACCTCTTCGGGAGCGACCGTTGCCTTAATGGTGTGAGAGTTACCAACCGTCAACTTGCCTTCGTTGGAATCGAGCGTGATGCTTTCAACCTCATAGAATGCTTTCACATGAGTCGTCTTCTCGGTGACCTTTTCGCCATCCTGCATGAGGGTCGTGATGATGTCGCACTCACCAGGCTGCAAGACCTGAACCCTGCCGTCTTTATCGACGGTGGCCACCGCCTCATCAGTAGAAGCGTAACTCACCTTCACATCGGTGGCATCAGCCGGGCTTACAGTTGCCTCGACAGTGGTTTCGTTTCCATCGTTGAGCTTGACGTCAAGGTTGTCGGGAACGGTAATGTCTTTCGCGGCCACTTTAACCGTAACCCTGCAGACAGCACTCATCTCAGAATCCGTGACGCTTGCAGTGATGTCAGCTTCACCTGCAGAGACAGCAACCACCATGCCAGTCGCATCAACAGTCGCGACACTCTCATCGGAAGAAGTCCATTCGACCGTCAGTTTACTTGCTGCTTTAGCGAGCTTTTCGTCAGTTTCAGCGCTTTCACCGGTTGCAGCAGTCTCAGGAGTTACGGCCGGAGCATCGTCGGTGCCGAAAGCGACCGGCAAAACCACCGCCTCGCCTTTCTCGACAGTAATTGCGTCAGGAACCGCGATGTTCGTGATTTTCACGCCGCACCCTACCAGGGTAATCGCCATCGCAGCGGCTGCTACCACTGCTAAAATGATAGTCTTACGTTTCATATTCAGTTTCTCCTTTACATCCCGGCGTCTAGTGCCGGGGGCCACATTAAACTAATAGGTTCGACGTCAGCCCTACGCAGCTTTGGATTTCGTCCTCGACGATGCTGTGGACTCTATGCCGCCTATCCTTCTGTACAATTGCATAATACCATCTATGTGGTAATCACACAATACGAACCCCGAAAAGTTCACAGATTGTTAATGCGGTCTAATTTTTGTCGTTTCGACACCGCGTTATTGATGCGCGGTGTCTTTGATATCTATTTTCGGGGACGGGGGAGATCGCTGCGCGACTCACCGTCCCCTATTTTTCACCCAACCGCTAGATAATCCCGCAAAGAGGCTGCAACCCCTTGCTGCGTAGCATCATCCCAAGCGGCATATTTATTTTTCGGGTATCCTGCTGCAAATATAGCAGCGTCAGAAAGCTGCCATTTGGAAACAGGCTTCCCCTCTACTACCTTGATAATAGTTGGCGCACCGATGCGCTTCTCTCCAACATCAATGCTATTTTTGTTTTGGTCGGTGACGGTGTACTCGGCCAGATAGCCGTCCAGCCATGTCAGCAGTTCGGCGTACCCTTCCCCTGCCGGTCTGGTCTGCACTGGCGCAGCAGCATCCACACTGTAGGCGTATATGTCCCGGTAGAGGTCTATCTGGCAATAGTCCATCCTGACCCCTTCGCTTTCCGCAACGGTGGCAAGCACCGGCAGCAGATTGCGGCAGTAGGGGCAACGGGGATAGCCGAACAAAATATATCCGTCTTTTTTGCACGCGCTTCAACGGCTGTCACTGGAGATAACGGAACCGAAAATGGCAGATTAACGTCCTGATAGGTATATTCAGGGGAGCCGGGCACCGGGCACCCGTTATACGCCTGATAACTGCGGGCAATTATCGCCCCCGGCGAGCTGCCAAGGAGCAGCAGCACAGCCATTCCAGCAGTTGCCACAGCATAGGCTATATAGGGTGCTGCGCGGGATAGCTTATGCATTGGTTTATCACCTTCCTTTTATATTATAGCACATTGGCACGTAAGAGCAAGGTTTATATCGTCTCTATGTAGACGATTTTTCCTTTGTAAATCGGTACAATAAATATACTTTTATTGTACACGGTGGTGAGGGCAAATGCTGCTACAGGAGGCAATTAAGCTGCGCATTTTGGAGCTTGCAGCAGAGCGCGGCTACAGCGTCAACAAGCTGGCCGAGCGTTCCGGCATTGCACCATCCGCACTCAAAAAAACTGTTAAGCCTTATGCAACAGTTAAAAACACTTCAACTGAGCTGATTGCCCGGATATGTGTGGGACTGGAAATTCCGTTCAAAAAAATTTTGGGACAGCCCCTTGTTTGACGATATTGAGACAAAACAACAAAAAGAGGATGAGAGCCAGTAACGGCTATTATCCTCTTTTGCTTATTTTTTATTTGATTGCTGTTAAGGTGTTAAAACGGCAGATTTTCTTCTTCATCTACGGCGTCAAATTCATCGTAGCCGTAATGGTGATCTGTATAAATATTATCGTTCTGATCAAGGGGAGTGGTCAAGTTCATACTTGCCTGCTTGTTGCCATCGTCGTAGGCACATTCCACTACCATTTCCAGACGAATCTTTCCGCCCTCCATTTTAAGGGTCGTGTGTAAATCATACATATATAAGATATTCCTTTCATTTTATAATAATTATAACAATCGGCGGCGGATGTCTCCGCGCGCCAAACCAGTCAGTCGAGCGAGCTGCGAAATGCCTGCGCCCTCCTGTTCAACAAGCCGACGAAGCAACGGGGTTGTAATCGTCTCTGGATACAGCGGGATTTCATGGCACTCCATTCCGGCTGTCGCACGAATAAAGTCCCGCAATTCGCCATCAGTGAAGGCAGGCAGCGGAGAATCTTCCAGCATACCACGGGTGTTCAGTTCCGGCCGCAGGTGATAGCTCCGCAGCCATTCCAAGCCATGCAATGCAAGCGCATAACTGGTATCTACCTGACAAAGTACCTTTTTTCTGCTGCCAAAGTAATCAAGATAACTGCTCCAAGGGTAGTCCTGCATTTCCTGCACGATTCCGGCAGCAACCGGGTTGCGATGGATATAACGCAACACACGCAAAAAATATCCTTTTGTTGTAACAGGTTGGGAGTTATACCGCCCGCGAAAAAGAGGTCCATCCCGCTGATAACGCCTGTTAAAATAGGCCACATAGCGGATGCCCACAGCCTTCATAACATGCTGTAAAACGTCAGCATCTGCTTTTGCAAGCAGGTGAAAGTGGTTGCCCATCAGGCAATACGCAAAAATTGTAAAATCTTCGTCCGCACAAAAAATCCAGGATATGTAAAAAATTCATGTTGTCGGCATCATCGTTGTAAATTGCTGTATGGTTAATACCGCGCGCCATAATATGGTAGCACCCGGTAGCAGACCGTTCACGCGCTTTACGTGGCATCGTCCTGCACCTCCTGGGCTTGCTCTTGTGCGTCCTGCTCTTTGGGGGCGTACGCCAAAAGCTGAATCACGCGGGAAGCATCCCCGCGGGTCATCTTTTTGGTGTCAATTTTATAATCGGGGGCCAGTTTGTGGATAAGCGAAATTTGCTCACTGGTGATGGGCTGCCGGTCCCATTTGTAACGCTGCTTTTTGTCCCATATATGCTGTTGTTGCGGATGGTTTTGCTTGAGGTCCTGATAAACATAATCCAGCACAAATTGCAGTGGAACGGCACATCTGGAGCACTTTTTATTTTTGCGCAGATACACCATACCGTTTGGCAGCGGCTTGCTAATGCGGTACACTACATTGGGCAGAGGGAGGATACGACCTCCACCTTTCACATCAAGCCACGCTACATCATGTGTGGTATAGCCTTCTCCAAGCGCCATAACGTTCACCTCCTTCTGATTTTTAATCCAAGAATCAGGGATTTCATTTCCTTCCAGCACTTTAATCGGGTCTTGTTCTTCCGGTAATTTTTCCGTAGGCTCTTTTTCGGGTTTTGGAGCTGGAACGTCTTTGCCGATCAAGGTTGCTGCTGTACAGATAGGCATATCGGATACGCCGACACAGTCAATCACTTTGCAAGAGGCTTTGCCGGGATAAAGGCGCAAGCCGCGGCCCACCATCTGTGCATATAAGCCAACATTTGTCCGTGCAATTGGACGAGCCAACACAACGGTCTCCGTCATTGGCAAATCAACGCCTTCTGTCAGCACTGCGTAGCATACCAGCACTTTAATCAGACCCAGGCGGTAGGCTTCCAAGAAGTGCCCCCGATTTTGGGTGGTGCCATCAATAAAGGCTGCTGTACTGGCTCCATGTTGAGAATTGAGCAATGCTGTTACATTTTTACCCTCTTCGATTGAAGGCGCAAAAATGATGGTCTGACCACGGGCATTTTTGGTGTAGGCCTCTGCAATTCCGGCTGCTGTGCCAGACATAACACGTGCAATATCTGCGGCGTCATAATCGCCGGTATCCTCACGGTACTGTACTGTCCCCAGGTCAAATTTGAGGTTAACCTGACAAGCATCTATTGGGCTAAGGTAGCCGTGTTCGATACCATACAGGGTGTTGAACTCACATAGAATCTCTTTAAAAGCCACAGCCAGACCGACGCCATCCCCGCGAACTGAGGTCGCAGTAAAGCCAAAACGAACTGCATTTTTAAAATATTCAAAAATTTTGCGGTAAGTCGGTGCAGCACTGTGATGGGCCTCGTCAATGATAATGGTGTCGATACTGTAAGGATTATACTCGCTGAGCCGCCCCACGAGACTTTGCACCGAAGCACTGATAATGGGTTCACCGTCTGCGTGCAGAGGTCCCAGTTCAATGCCGCAGGGCAAGTCTTTAAGGTATTCCAGCGGCTGCCTCACAAGTTCCTCCCGATGCGATAAAATCAGCACGTGGTGGTCATTTTCTGAGACATCCCAGCGGATATACTCGGTGTAGATGCGAGTTTTGCCAAGGCCCGTCGCAATATTACATAAGGCAGCTTGGCCGTCATAGTCTTTCATGAGCTGGAGAGTTTGGGCCTGATAATCCCTTAACGGGGGAGCCCTTTTGCCGTTTGTACTTGCGGACTGCAAAATTTTTTGCATCTGTAATGCCTCCTATCAATTTTTTATAAAAATCGTGCTGCCATGGCTTTCCAATTCCCAGTCGGTACGGAGACGCAGATAGTGTGCCAACTCCTTTTTGTTCACCAAAAAAGTGTAGTAGCTTCCCTCATCATCCTTATCCACCATGCCACCAACGAGATAACGTGACGCATTTTTATTGGTATAAATCGATTCGTGAGAAACAGTATCGAATCCGTCATTCCAAGCATATTCCCACGCCGACACAAAGATTTCTGGATAATCGGACCAATTAGCGTCCTCACGCAAATATTTCGCAATGCACCAATCGCGGTACAGAAAAAATGCCTTTTTTGCAGTAGTCATAATGATGCACCTATTGTTTGTTAACGTTCAAAAATATTACTTGTGATAGTAGTAGGCCTGCACGATGTCATCCGTCCCACTACCATTGCGGATGAGAAGCGTCCAGGAATGGCAGGAAGATTCGCAGCGCTACCATCATCCAGGATAACAATAGAGCTCTGTGCGTCAGCCATATGGCCACAGATACGGCCATCGAGCTGTGCTTTAAGACTTCCGGGAACAGACCCTACGTCGGGACGCTGGGTTGCCACAAGCAGATGGATGCCAAGCGCACGGCCCAGACGGCCAATGGCAAGGAGCTTGTTTGTAATCACAGAAATTGCAGCCTTACCTTCTTTATCACGACCAGTTGTATCAAGAATCATCGAGGTTTCATCCAGGATAACGACGATTCGATGCAGGTCATCTCCAGTCGTCCGGACATATTCCTCAAGATTTGCACAGCCAGCGATAGAAAACTCTGTACGACGGCGGTTCAGTTCGCGTACAACACTGTCGAGCATCTGCTCGAGATCAGCGTCATTATCTGCATAATGGCCCGGTTTGCGGTATTCGGAGCCAAAGTCCACACCTTTATAGTCAGCGAGGTAGATGTCGTAGCCTTTTTGCGTCAGTTGATGCAAAATCAACAATACCAGCTGCGTTTTACCCATGCCGGTGGCGGCAGCCAAAAGCCAGTGAGGCAACTGGCCAAAATCGATGCAGACGGGAATGCCTGCCGCATTGATGCCCAAGACAATTTTTGTATCACTATCGTCCATATATGTATCTGCCCACGGGATTAACCGCCCCATAAGGTTGCACCCAGCAACAACACGAAGTTCAAAGAGCTGGTTGTTACTTCCCTGAGTGATAGATAGGATGGTTACATTAAGTGCAGATTCGATTCTTGTGCGGTTATCTTCCCAACATTCGAGAGGATAGCCCTTAATATAATAGGTAAGCTGTTGGATGTTACCGTCTCTGCAGGCCTTAATCAGTAACGGCGCTTCGCGTGCTTGGTTATAGATGCCCGCGCGCGTAAAATCGTCATAATATGCCCAACTATGAGGCAGATAGCCAAATACGAAAATAACTCCGATACACTCTGCCAACCATGCAATGGCATAGACAGCATAGATAATAGGACGAAACACAACCGAAAGCACATCATTTCCAGAACTGCCAGAAGCAAAAAACAAGGCAACAACCGCAAGGGCAAGGCACAGGAAAACAAACTTTTGTGCGACCTTTGGAATCGTCTTGAATACGCCTAAGACCATTACGAAATGTATCCAAAACATATTTTTTCTTAGTTTGCAACTGCAAACGTTCAAAGTCATCGTTCATTAGTAATAACTCCTTTCTGATAAAACGCCCGTATAGCCTGATAGCACAGCTTTTGTCAACGCTTAAAACGGACAATCATCATCCGAAAAATCAACTAATTCATATTCCGATTTAACACACTCCCGGAAATAATCGTCGGTGGAATAATCCTTATGGCTTCCATCAGCGGCAAAAATCCGCACAGTGTTAATGCGTCGCAGGAAGGCGGCCCACGTTTCAGGCTTCTCGTCCTGCAGTGCACGGTACTGCCTTTCTAACGGCAAATTCGAGACAAGGTATACGTCTGTATAACAAGCTTGCTTGTTAGCATACCGACACGGCAACTCCAACGGATAGCCGTCAAGATATTGCAGCATGTTGACGAGAGGGAGATTGCCGTGGAACTCATCAAACAAGATTGCTGCTTGACCCCGATATCCGTCAAAGGGATGTTTATAGTCGGATACGCTGTAACAATTTGCGTATCCACATCCTTCTCGTACCGAACGAGTTTTGCCAACCCCTGTCGGACCGGATATATATGTGACATTCATTTTGCGGAAAACATTTCGATATTTTTCTTCCAAAATGGTTTGTCGCGTCCGATCAATATGAGAGATATCCCGCAAATACTCTGGATGCTCACCAAGGATTTGAGCATTGTCTTCCCCGGAGGCAATCAGTTTGTATAGCATTCGCAAATCATTTCTATCTCCCTGCTTTGCGTCAGGCGGCAAATCGCCACTTTCCTCGAAAGTATCAGAGAAATTTGTGCCTACATGTACCTTCCCTTGGGCGTCTGTATACTCATAATGGCCGTTTGCATCCTTATGATACTTTGTGCCTTCTTTGCGAATATACGCATAGTTTTCGGAGTTGGTGCCCCATTGAGGTACTTCGATGTGTGCTGTCGGAAATTTGTTCTTTAGAGTTTTGAACATCACTGCGTTGTAAAAGACCAGGTACAAATGCGTATGGTAAGTTTCTTCCTTACCCTCTTCATCGCACATGCACCAATATAACAATTTCGCGCCTTTTGCTAGGATGGCCTTAATTGTATTGTGGTCGTAACCATGCTCTTTCGGATTGTTGATTGTCAGCTGGTAGCGTCTTGTCGCAAATTCTTTTGCCATTTGATACACCATACACAGCGGACACAACCCATCTGTGTACGCTACAAAGCTTATATCTGTCAGCTTTGTGGACTGTACACGGATGTGAGAGGGTAATACTATCCTCTCACATCCGTGTTGATTTAGTCCGCGGCGTATACTTGCTGTCGAGTCTGTAACACGATCTGCCATTGAAATGTTAACCGCAAAAATGAGACAAGCCCCATTTTTGCGGCAAGGTCGCTATCGCTCCCTTTTTGCATCAGGTGCCGGGGAAACTCTTAATCGAGCAGAACAATGCTTTCAGGCTTACGGAACTCGTTATAGTAAATCTTAACTTCGCGCCCCATCAGGTCATGGAGGTTGATTTTAAGTCCCGCCATTTTGGCATCGGAAAGATACATATCCTTGACCATAACACCTTCGCCCTTTCCGGCGTCAACCTCGGTTGCAAGATAGATGCGACAACCAGTGATGGACCGACCTTCCTTGCTCATAAAATCATTACGACTATAACCAATAATTTTCATAATTATTGCTTTCCTTTCCATTATATATTGTTTTTATATATTGTTTTTTCAAGGTACTTCTGAACCGCGTCAACGAGGTCATGATATGACTTGTCGATGACTACTGAGCCGAGGTCAGCAGCGTGGATTTCAGCCGCCGCCCCGGCTATCGTGCAAATTTTCATGGTCTATCACCTCCCAAGCCAAAAAAATGAAGTTCCAACGAGTTTTATAGACTTCCTATTGGCTATATCTTCATTATCTGCAACTCGCAAGCAGCGTCAAGCACAGTATTTATATATTTGGGTTTATAATCTTTTTGTGTGATGCTTGTTGAATATTGCAAAACCCATGTTACTGTCTTATGTAGAAGAGATGCCGTGACTACTGAGCCGGGGTCAGCAGCGTGGATTTAAGCCACCGCCCCGGCTAACCTGCGAATTTTCATATCTTGTCACCTCCCAAGCCGAAAATTTGAAGTTTCAACGAGTTTTTCTACTTCTTTACTGGCTATATTTTCATTATCTGCGACTCGCAAGCGGCGTCAAGCATAGTTTTTATATATTTGGGTTTATTAATCTTTTTTGTGTGATGCTTGTTAACTAATTACAAAATGGTCTATAATAAAAATGACGAATAACTTTCGCAATATGCGAAGCTATTCGTCTAGACTTAATGTTGAAATGTTTTAAAATTTATACAGCAGATTGATTTTGAAGCAGTTTACGTTTAGCCCTACCAAGTGCAAGTCTCTCATCTAACAGAGAGTCAAGACATGCGGGAACGTTGTCCATATCGCCGTCCATAGGATGCATATACACTCCATTAACACCAGGGTGAGTGTGCCCCACAAGTTCTTCATAGACCCAATTACTTAAGACGTTTTTATAGATTGAAGAAAAGGTATGACGCAATTCGTATGGTGTAATATAAGGTATACCATTATAATTGCAATATATGCCCCAACGCTTACGATAACAGAGTTGCCCGGTAGGCCCAAAAACACGCTCGTGGGGGTCCAGAGGGTTAACGCGGTAGACTTTCTGACTATCCAAAAGCATGCGTGTATATCTCGTTTGGGGAAAGTCACGTGCGGCAAATTCATTTTACCGCTGGTCGTGATACCTTTGGCATTAATGGCACGTCGTATATGTATATAATTATCGTCAATATCGCCCCATTCGAGGCCCATCAGCTCGCCAGTACGCATGCCGGTGACCACGTTAAAACGATATGCGTAGATAAGACTGTCCTGACAAACGGTGCCGTTATAGGGGGCTTGCGATTCTGAAAACAAAATATCAAGAGAAACAACATCAAGGGCTTGCTTTTCCCTTTTTTGGCAGTGGACGGTATCCTTATATTGTTTGTGCGAAGGTCGTTCCGAATATCTGATAAATCCAGATAGTTGCAAAAACCGGACAAATCACCACGTATATTTTTGAGGCTTTTTTGGCTCAAATCGCATTTTCGATATGCAGTATAGATAACGCGTTTCAAATCCTGCTTAGTCAATAGCATAACAGGTATTTTACCAATTATAGGCTTGATGTGATTGTTATATCTGTTGCGAATAGTATAGATATTTGTGGTTTCAAGCTCTTTGTCCTTCAGATAGCGTTCAAATACAGTCTCAACGGTTGTATGATCGCTGACAGCAAAAGGAGAGGAACCAGACAACCAAGATGCTGCATTTTGAGCACAAATCTTACGTCCTTTATCACCGGGGGTGGAAGAGTAGAAAGATTTTCTAATTCCATTTTTTTGAATATTGATTTTCCAAATTTTTTTCTTCTCGAGCCAAATGGTACGAGAAACCAATTTGCTTTGCATAGTAGACATGTGGACTCCTTGGAGAGCCAAAATTTTTAGGTAAGCGGCTCAATGAAAATAGTGTAGTAGTCGTTTTTTGGAATGTTTAAAACTTTTCCGATGCGTGCAATTTCTTTTGTCGTAAAGAGCGAATAACCATTCATTTTATGCGACAGGGCTTGTGGGGAAATTCCGATTGCACTCGCAAGATTAGAGCAGGTAAAACCTGCACGGATAATCGCAGAATGTAATTCTCTGTAACTACCTTTCATGTTAGTAATTCTCCTTAGAAAAAATATTTCTTATTGAAGTGTTACTATCATAATATGTAGTTCGCACACTATCGCAAGAGGGATATCACCATCTTTTTTACTTATTCTTGCAAATCGGTTTTGTACCACACTTTTTATTGATGCCGTACCACACTTTGTACCACACATGAATTAAAAAATCCTTTAATGAAATCCATACACATGATAAAAATATCGTTGGTATGTATTTCATTAAAGGAGCATATAAGAATATTATAAGTTCGATTCCCGTACGGGTCACCAAAAAGCCTTAGCGTTAGCTAAGGCTTTTTTTTCTTTTGTATTTTAGCCCTCGTACCACACATTATACCACATCTTTGGCGGTTGGAATATATAAAGTAAAGGCAACACCGCACAATTCCCGCCTAACGGCTTAAGTGCCGATACGGCGGCTGCGGCACGGCATCTGCGTTGCCAAAATGCTCGATAATGTCGGGTTGCGGTACCCGCATCGTGCTTCGGGGGCAAAAGCCCCTCGCACTCTGCGACCGCTGCCCCTGCTTCGGTTCGCTGTTTCCGCCACTGGCGGCGCTCACCTTTGCAACATCCAGTATTATCTGCGCTTTTGGCTTGGCATCTGCCGCACCTCGCTCGCCGTATCGGCACTTAGAATTATGCGGTATTGCCCTTGATTTTTTGTTTGTAGGGGCAGATGCTTGTCATCAGCCCGCAGCAATCTTGCGGAATTGGCAGGTATAGTTTGGTGAGCGGCAACAGCCCGATGCGAGCATCGGATCCTACAAATCATTTGCAGTGCTTGCCACAGTCGATAAAGGTTTCTCCACGGCGGGATGAGGGCATCCCGCCCTACAGATTGCTTGCATTGCCTGCTGCCTATTATAAAAAGCTCTGTAGGGAACGGCTTATTCCGGTTCAAGAGCCGAATCAGCGGTCTGGTTGGCCTCTGAAGTTCGACTGCGGGCGCAGTGACCTACCGTACATTTTCCGAATAACGTTGCCGGCCAAAAACTCTCTCCATTTTATCCCATTCGCCCTGAAAAATATGTTGACAAACCGCGTTTCATCTGGTATATTATACAAGCAATCTTTTGCGGTCATGGCCCGTTGGTCAAGCGGTTAAGACAGCGGCCTCTCACGCCGTTAACGTGGGTTCGCTTCCCGCACGGGTCACCAAAAACACTCCAGCTTATTCTGGAGTGTTTTTCGTGTATCCCGTGCGAGGAATCGAACAGGGCAGTGCGCCGCAGCGCACAAAAACAGTCCAGTGGACTGTTTTTAGCCCGCGGGAGATTCCGCGTGTGTCACCAGAAACACTCCAGCTTATGCTGGAGTGTTTTTTCGTGTATCCCGAGCGAGGAATCGAACAGGGCAGTGCGCCGCAGCGCACAAAAACAGTCCAGTGGACTGTTTTTTAGCCCGCGGGAGATTCCGCGTGTGTCGCCAGAAACACTCCAGCTTATGCTGGAGTGTTTTTTCGTGTATCCCGAGCGAGGAATCGAACAGGGCAGTGCGCTGCGGGAGATTCCCGCGTGTGTCATCAGAAACACTCCAGCTTGTGCTGGAGTGTTTTTTCGTGTATCCCGTGCGAGGAATCGAACCAGACGGTACGCAGGTGCTTTTGTGCGCGATAATGGAACGCTGTGTTTTTGGTTGTATCCTTGACATGAAAATACCCCCAGAGCTTTCAGAGTTTTTTCTCTGTCTACTCTAGGGGTAGCATATCAAAGAAGCACCGGGCTTCATATTTTTTATTTTGCCTGCCTGCTGGCGGCGTGGCGCTTGGGCAGGGGGATGGAGCATACGATGGCAATGCCAAGGGCCAGGGCAACGGCAACTTTTAAGGTTTCAATGCCTTTGCTGGTGCACAGGGCGCGGTCGTTGCGCAAAAAATAGTAAGCCGTGTAATAAATGCCCGCGCCGGGCACCAGGGGAAAAATGCCGGTCAGCAGAAATACCGTGATGGGGGCCTTGTGCCGGATGGCAAAAAAGCGGGAAAGCGCGGCCAGCGGCAGTGTGGCAATCAGTGTGGCCATGGGGGCGGTCATACCGCCAAGGGTAGTGCAGGCAATGTAGATCGTCCAGCCAACGGCCCCCACAAAACCGCAGGTCCAGTAATGGCGGCGGCCCACCTGAAAGGTGATGCCGAACGAGATGGTTGCAACCATGGCAACCACAAACTGAACCAGCATGGTAAACCAGACAGGAGCAGCACTCACCATACCACCCCCGTTACTGTGCTTAATAAGGTATACCCCAGAGTGACGCCGACAGCCAGGCATCCCGCAACCAGCAGGGCATCCACAAGCCGGATGGTGCCGGAAAGATAATCGCTGTTGATGATATCACGGATGCCCATAGTTAAGGCAACGCCGGGGTCAGCACCATCAGCGCGCCGATGATGGCAAAGTTGACCTGCAGGGCCGGGTAGACCAGCTGGGCAATCAAAGCGGTCAGCGTGCCGGCAATGGCGGAAAGCATATCGCGGAAAATGCGGCTGATATGGTGCTTGCTGAGCGCGCAGGAACTGGCGGAGGCCAGCAGCCCGCCCAGCGCACCCACCAGCATTTCCGGCAGGCCGCCGCCAAACAGCATGGCAAAGCAGCCGGCCCCCATGGTGCCTGCTGCACAGTTGTACAGTGGGGAGAGGGTGGGCATCCGCTTCATCCGCTCAAATTCCAGCTGGGCGCTGTTCAGGTCCAGTTCGCCATCCGCCACACGGCGGGAAATGGCGTTGATGGCCTCCACATGGCCCAGGTTGGTGGAAACCACCGGAACATGCCGCACAGCGCTGACCGTTCCGTTTTGGGCGGAAGCAAAAATGCCGTTGGTCAGCACATAAACATGGAAATCCACAATGCCGAAGCTGCGAGCCATGATCTCCATGGTGTCCTGCGCGCGGAACACCTCGCCGCCATTGGCCAGCATAGCTTGGCCGCAGTCCATGATCAGATTGAACGCCAGGTCAGTCACGAATGTTCTCCTGCACAGCGGCAAACTCCGGGTAATGGGCATACAGGTGCTGGGCAATGGCTTCCATCAACAGGTAGTCGTGCTCCGAGTCGATATCAATAATGCCGGTATCCATCATCACGCTGATGCCGATCTTGCCGCGCCACAGCATGCCGTCCGTGTTGGTGGCGAGGAAATCCCGCTTGAAGACATAGATGGAAGCGTTTACATCATACACATCCGGAGCCTGCTGGCGGCCGGTGAACTCACTCTTGCAGACCTGTTCAACATGGTCGTCCACAGTTTTGACCATATTGAACCAGGGATTGCGGCGGGCTTCGCACACACTGAACACCAGATCCAGATCATCGCGGCTCTGTTTTTTGGCGAAGGCGTTTTCGATGTCCGATTCGGTGCGCAGGGGGCTGGTGATGTCCAGGTCCATGTACCAGTCATACGGCTGGCCGGTGCGTTCCTCCATGCGGTGCAGACTGTCCTGATAGACAGCCATCTTAGGCACGCGGTCGCCGCCCAGTTCCTCGCCGCGCGGCAGGAAGATGACTTTCGGGTACTTGGCGGCAACCAATTCGGCCAGCTCCGGGCTGTCGGTGTTTAGGGCAATGTCAATGTGCAGTTCGGGATGCTTTTTGATAAACAGCTCGGCGGCGCTGAGCGAATAATACACCAGCGGGTGGCCGCAGAAGGTTTTGAGGTTTTTGTTTTTAAAACCCTTGCTGCCTGCACGGCCGCAGATGGTGATCAACAGACGGTTCATTGTTGTTCCCCCAATGTCAGTTTTAATACTTGCAGTGCCGTGGCGGGCGGGTTCAGGCTCTCGGTTTCCTCCCCGGCGGCATAGTCAAGGAAATAATTCATCTCGCGCAGGTAGCGCTCGTTGACGTCCTCCTCATAGTGTTCCACCGCACCGTTGGGCAGGGTCAGCGTTCCGGCGCCAAAATCCGCCACGCAGCTGCCATCCTTGCAGAACAGCTCAATGGAGCGGCGGTAGGTGCGGCCAAAGTAATCCAGGTGCACTTCCGCCAGCAGGGTGGGATATTGGGCAATATAGATGGAAAGGTCGTCAGAATCGATTTCCAAATCGGAATATTTTCCGCGTATATTACAAATTGTTTCCGGCACGCCGAAGAGATCGACCAGGTAATCCCATTCATGGATCAGGTCGATGGTCACGCCGCCGCCCAGGGCCTTGTGGGCACTGTACACCGTGCGGTAATCCACCCCCGGCCGCCAGTCCGGCAGGTAGGAGGAACAGATCACCCGCGCACTGTAGGGGCGCAGGCCGGGCAGGTGATTTTTCAGCGCCAGCATGGTGCCGCACCAGCGCATGGGTGCAGCCACATAGGCTTTCTGCCCGGCGGGCAGCAGGGTGGCAAGGTCTATATCCGTCTGCTCGGCGGAAACAATGGGCTTTTCGATAAACAGCGCGTCTGCCAGGCCGCGAATTTCCTCCAATGCCTGCGCGTGCAGGCTGGTGGGGTTGGTGATAAACGCCAAATCGTAGTGCGGCAAGGCGGCGGAATCCTGCAAGGTGGTGAACTGGCTGTGCAGCAGTTCTGCCGCGCCGGGGCGCAGCGGGCGGGCTAAATCACTGCGCAGCGCATCCGCCCGCAGCGCCAGCCCGCGCTGTGCGCAGATCGCCGTCAGATTTTTCAAATGCCGGGTCCCGATGGACCCCAGACCGATAAACAGGGCAGTAAGCATGGTGACCCCCTTTTAAGTTAGGAGGCAGGAGTTATTGGTGTGCGCATCCGCGCATATTTTGAATATCAGGTTTTGCCTTATTTCAAAATCGCGGCGCAAGCCACACATTCAACTCCTAAGGCAATACCGCATAATTCTAAGTGCCGATACGGCGAGCGAGGTGCGGCAGATGCTAAGCCAAAAGCGCAGATAATACTGGATGTCTTATCGAGCATTTTGGCAACGCAGATGCCGTGCCGCAGCCCGCCGAAGCGGTGCTTAAGCCGTAAGGCGGGGAATTGTGCGGTGTTGCCCTAACTTCTACCTCCTACCTCCTAACTGATTTTCAGGTTTTATCCATAATGCGGATGGCGGCCAAATCTTTTTCAAAGCTCCAGCGGGACGTTTCTTCGCCGCGCAGGCAGGCAAAAAAGTTGGTCAGCTCATCCACATAGGCGTTCTCTACAATGTTGTCGCTGTAGCGGTTGTCATGCTCAAAGCTGGTGTAGGTGTCCACAAACTGTTTGTCACCGTTCTTGAACTCATACAGCGCTTTGGGGTTGCCCTCCCAGAACAGGTGCAGACCATCGCCAAAGCATTCAAAGTTGCGCACCGCCTTGGGGCTTACCACATCTGCTGCCAGCACACCCTGCGCGCCGGAAGCATGGCGCAGCAGCAGGGTAACGCAATCAGGATAGGGCAGCCCAAGGTCGCTGATGCTGTCCTCCTGCACGGTCACATGGGTCACATCGCCAAAGGCATCCAGCAGCCAGGGCAGGTCAATGCCAAAAATCTCGCGCACGCCGCCGGTGCGGGCGTTGCCCACAAAAAAGTTTTTGTAGTTTTCCCACGGGTGCCAATCCGGCAGGTACTGGCCAATATGGTAAATATAATGCACCGGCTTGCCGAATGCAGCCACCTGCTGCTTGATGTACTGAGTTTCGCGCCGGTAAAGCATGGTGGAAGAAAGAAACAGCAGCACGCCTTTTTCTTTCGCTTTTGCCATGTTTTCCTCATAGCCGTCAGCAACCAGATTCAGCTCGGTAAATACCGGCAGGCTGTTGTCCAGCAGCTCGCTGATGATGGCCGCGTGGGTCAGGGGAGCGGTGCAAACAAGGGCGGCGTCCGGGGCTTCGGCGGCAACGGCTTCAGCGATGCTGGGGTAAGCGGCGTCGATCAGGCCAAGGTCGGTGGCTTCCGCCCGGCGGGATTCCGCCGTATCGACACCCGCAATGCGGATGCTGGAATCAATGCCTTTGGTCAGGCGGGCACGGCGCTTGCCCATGCTGCCCAGACCAACGATCAGAATTTTCATAGGGAGATGCTCCTTTTGGGGTTAAATTCCGGCACGGGGCCGTCATAAAACGTTTTGGGTTTGGCAAAGTCAAATTGGGCCAGAACCCGGCAGATCTTGCCGCTGGTATCGCCGCCGTTATAGGGGCTTTGTGCGGCGTGGGCCACGGCGGAAAATTCCGGGGTCAGGGCACGGCGCAGGGCGGCCTCGATTGCGGGGGCAGCGGCAGCACAGCACAGCACGTTCTGGCAGATGATGCGCCCGGCCTGGCGGCTGCCGATGTTGACGGTCGGCACACCGAACGTGGGCGTTTCCACCACGCCGGAACTGGAATTGCCCACCACCAGCGCAGCGCACTGCATGGCGGAAAGATACCGCTTGAGCCCCAGGCTGTTGATGAACCCGGCACGCTGCGGGTGGGCGGCGGCAAACGCCTGCATTTTGGCGGTGCACACAGCGCCGCCGGCATCCGCGTTGGAACCGGTGATCAGCCAGAACACGCCGGGAAGCGCTTCCATTGCGGCGCACAGGGCATCCGCCTGCGCGGCAGGATCGCCCGCCGCGGCGGAAGTTTCGGGGTGGTAGGTCACGATGGCAAAAGGCTGCATCAGGTCAAAGCCGGTGGAAGCGCACAATTCCTGCCGCGTCATTTTGGGCAGGGTGCGGATGTTTTCATCGCCCAGGCCGCCCACGCAGAACACGGTTTCGGGGGCTTCGCCCATGCGCACCAGTCGGGCCGCGCTTTCGGCACAGCTGGGGAAGTGCAGCGCCGCCATTTTGGTGATGCAGTGGCGGTAGTATTCATCCGCCGCGCCAAGGGTTACATCCCCGCCGGAAATATGCGCAATGGGGATATGCCGTGCCGCAGCCGCTGTAGCCACCGCAAAAATTTCAAAGCGGTCGCCCAGAAGCAGCACCGCATCCGGGCGGTGGGCGGCAAGATAGCCGTCAAATACCGTGATGGTGCGTGCAATGGTAAGGGCCACCGGTTCGTTGGGGTTCTCTTCTTCAAAAATCGGCAGGCGGGCCGCAATGGGCAGGCCGTCAGCCTCAATTTCCTGCACCGTATTGCCAAACCGGGCACAGAGATGTGCCCCGGTAACAACCAGCTGTAATTGCAGGTCCTGTGCCGCCGCAACCTTTTGGATAACCGGCCGCAACAGCCCATATTCCGCACGGGTGGAGGTGATGATGGTGATGTTTTTCATAATAGTTAGAAGTTAGGAGGGAGGAGTTAAGGCAATACCGCATAATTCTAAGTGCCGATACGGCGAGCGAGGTGCGACAGCTGCTAAGCCAAAAGCGCAGATAATACTGGATGCTGCAAAGGTGAGCGCCGCCAGTGGCGGAAACAGCGAACCGAAGCAGGGGCAGCGGTCGCAGAGTGCGAGGGGCTTTTGCCCCCGAAGCACGATGCGGGTACCGCAACCCGACATTATCGAGCATTTTGGCAACGCAGATGCCGTGCCGCAGCCGCCGGAGCGGTGCTTAAGCCGTCAGGCGGGAATTGTGTGGTGTTGCCTTAACTTTGTATTGGTTCCCCTGGAGGGGAGCTGGACGCGATGCGGCCTGAGGGGTGGTTCCTTATTGCGTGCATAAACCCTGCCCAATATTGCCGCTTAAAATGCATCAAAGCGGCTAAGAGGGAGCCATCCCACGGATATTACGATGAAGTCCCAATTCTATTATTTCTATTCAGAGTTTTTCGCCGAGGCCTTTTTGCAAAAAGGCCGGAGAACCCCCCGTAAAAATCACAGCTCGATCTTTTCGTCTTCGGCAAAGTCGCGCTTGGCGGTCTGGCCAAGGACGGTGTACCACAGCATGGGGGAAATACCATCGCCGGGGCGCTTGGTCAGCAAGTTTTCGGCGGTGAACACTTCGCCTGCCTTGATGGGCCGCGCGGCCACAATGCTTTTGCGGGCAATGGCCTTGTTGGGGGCTTCGCTGGCGGTCAGGTGCTTGTGGCCGTCGCCAAGGGCGGCTTCCACATGGCGCACGGCCTGTACCATGGCCTTGAACTCGGTCGGGTCCAGGCTGGCTTTTTGGTCCGGTCCGGGCCAGGATTTATCCAGCGTAAAGTGCTTTTCAATCACCTGCGCACCAAGTACCGTGGCAGCAACATCGCATTCCCAGCCCGGCGTGTGGTCCGAAAGCCCGACCGGCAGGCCGAACTGGTCAAAAAGCTCCAGCATGGCGGTAAGGTTGGCATCCTCATAGGGAGTCGGGTACTGGGTGTTGCAGTGCAGAATGGTCACTTCCGGGCAGCCGTTGTCGTCCAGGATGCCAAGGGCGTCGGTGATCTCGCTTAAGTTGCACATGCCGGTGGAAAGCAGCGCCGGGGTGTGCAGCTTGCCGATCTCTTCCAGATAGGGCAGGTTGGTGATCTCGCCGGACGGAATTTTCATGAGCGGCATGCCCAGCGTGCCCAGGAACCGCACGCTGGGGATGTCGAAGGGGGCCGACAGATACTGGATGCCGATGGAATCGCAGTATTCTTTCAGTTCCCGGTGGCCCTCAAACGAAAAATGCAGCTTGCGAATCATCTCCAGCTGGCTTTCGGCGGCATCGGTGGTCTGTTTCTGGTATTCGGCTTTTTCGGCGAACCTGCTCACCACAAGCTCCGGCACAGCGGTCTGGTATTTTACAATATCTGCACCGCATTCCTTAGCCACATAAGCCATCCGCTTGGCGGTTTCCAAATCGCCGTTGTGGTTTACCCCGGCTTCAGCAATGATCGTTACAGGCATAAATTACTCCTAACTCCTAACTCAGCTCTGTTGTTCCAGCTTTCTTCTCATCTTTTCCAGCTCTTCCATCTGGCCCATGTCCATCCAGGAGCTTTCGTTGATGGGGTAGATGCCTACTTTTTCACCGGCGGCGCGGTAGCGGTCGATCACATCAGGGAAGCCGATCACTTCGCCCATCTTCATCTCTTCCACCACGCGCGGCTCCACAACGTAAACGCCGGTGTTGGTCAAAAAGTTCAGCTCCGGCTTTTCCCGCATGGCGGCAATGCCGCCGTCTTCGCCCAGTTCAACAACACCGTAAGGCACTACATAGTGCTTGAACGCGCATACCATGGTAACCAGGTTGCCGTGGGCTTTGTGGTACTGGTACAGGTCGCCGTAATCCAGGTCCAGTAGGGTATCACAGTTGGTAAAGAAAAACGGGGAATCCATCCGCCCTTTCAGCAGGCTGAGCCCGCCGCCGGTGCCCATGAACACATCTTCGTCAATAAAGTCAACGGTATAGTCTTTTTCCAGGTCGGCAAAGTAGCTCTTGATCATGCCGCGCTTGTAGTTGACAATCATCGTCATATGGCGGCAGCCAAAATCCCGGAAGCGGGAAAAAATCAGCTCGGCAATGGGCTGTTCCCCCACCGGAATCAGCGGCTTGGGCAGAATTTTGGTGTAGGGGTACAGCCGCGTGCCAAGGCCGCCCGCCATCATCACAACGGGGATATCCACCTTTTTGCGGTTGTCCACATCCACGCCGCCCGCAAACACAATATCGGTGATGACGCCGTGCTTGTCCAGAATGGGCAGGGCATCAATGCCAAGGCGCTGCAGCTCGGCGCGGGCGCGGCCGCGCTCGGCCACCGGCAGGCTGTGGGGGTGATAATTGGCAGCCTGGGTCAGCGGGGCGCTGAGCGCGCCGCCGCGCAGGATACACTTGCGGATATCCCCATCTGTCACAACGGCCTTCAGCTTGCCCTCCGGCGCAATAAACAGGATGCGCTGGCCCGTTTCATCCAGCTTTTTCATCGTATCCAGCACCGTGCAGGACTCTGAAATAAAAAGTTCTTCGACTTTCAGGTAAAATACCCCCTTGGGAAGGTAGGAGTTAGGAAGTAGGAGTTAGGGCAACGCCGCATAATTCCCGCCTTACGGCTTAAGCACCGCTCCGGCGGCTGCGGCACCGCATCTGCGTTGCCAAAATGCTCGATAAGACATCCAGTATTATCTGCGCTTTTGGCTTAGCATCTGCCGCACCTCGCTCGCCGTATCGGCACTTAGAATTATGCGGTATTGCCTTAGGAGTTGAAAGTGCGGCTTACGCCACAAATTTTGAAAAAGGTGAAAGACTTAATATCCAAAATTGCGCGCGGCAGCGCACACAAATAACTCCTAACTTCTAGCTCCTCCCTCCTAACTCAAATTACAGGTTCTTAACTGCCGCGATCACGCGTTCGCAGTCTTGTTCGGTCAGGTTGGTGGAGCAGGGCAGGTTGACGATGTACTTGCGGTAGTCCTGGGCTTTTTCCAGGGCGTACGCTTCGTTTTTGGGGTAGTCGGCCTGCTCGTTGATCAGGGCCCATACCGGGCGGGTCTGGATGCCCTGCTCCTGCAGTTTGGCAATCACGGTATCGCGGTCAAGGCCGGAATCTTTCAGGTACAGGCTGTAGAACCAGTGGTTGGAGCGCACGCCGTCAGATTCCTCTTTGAACGGCAGAATACGAAGGCCATGTACGCCGTCCAGAGCAGCTTTGTACTGGTCGTAGCGGGCTTTCTTGGTCTCCACAAAGCCCTCCAGCCTTTCCAGCTGGGCAAGGCCCAGGCAGGCCTGCACGTTGGTCATGCGGTAGTTGTAGCCGACTTCATCATGCAGAAATTGCAGCATATCGGCCTTGGCCTGGGTGGAAAGGTGCTTGGCATGCTCGGCCCAATCGGCGTGGTTGGAAACCACAAAACCGCCTGCGCCGGTGGTCATGATCTTGTTGCCGTTAAAGCTGTAGCAGCCGATATCGCCCATGGTGCCGGCAGCCTTGCCAGCCAGTGGGCCTGCGGTGTAGCGGGTGCCAAGCGCTTCGGTGGCGTCCTCAATCAAAATCAGCTTGTAGCGGCGGGCAATGTCCAGCAGGCGGGGCATATCGGCCATATTGCCAAACACATGCACCACGCCCAGCGCGCGCACGCGGGCACCGGTTTTGTTATTGTACAGCCCGTCCTCTTTCAGGGTGCAGTGGTTGGCACAAAAATCCTCCACGGCGTCCGGGTCAATGCAAAGGGTATCGTTGCAGCCGATGAAGATCGGTTCCGCGCCCACATAGCGGGTCAGCGGGTTGACAGCGGCAATAAAGGTCAGGGTGGGCACAATCACCTCATCCCCGCGGCGGATGCCCGCCGCCATTGCGGCCAGGTGCAGCGAGGAGGTGCCGCTGTTGGCGGCAACAGCGCGCGGCATGCCTACATAAGCAGCCAGTGCTTCCTCAAATTCGCTAACTTTGGCACCGCTGGTGGAAACCCAGCCGGAAGTAATAGCCTCGGCAGCGTAAGCTGCTTCTTTTTCGCCGAAGTTCGGCACGGAAAGCGGGATAAAACCAGACATTTGCAAGATCCTCCGATCAAATTTATAGGTGGGTGTGCCCGGCAGAAGAATGGCCAAAGGGCACACAAGGTAAAAACAAAATATATTCTTTTATATTATACGCTATTCTATCTCTTACGGCAAGAAAAACTTGCTGCGGCCAGGGGGCGGTGCTATAATAAACCATATTTCGCGCAATCAACCAGATCAGTAGAAAAAGAGGAAGGAATATGACCAAAAAAGAGGAGTGGCTGGCCGGGACCCGCAGCGCGGTGCCCATTATGCTGGGGTATGTGCCGGTGGGCATTGCCTATGGCGTAATGGCGCGCCAGGCGGGCCTGAACACCTGGCAGACGGTGCTGATGTCCTTGACCGTATACGGCGGTGCCAGCGAGATGATGGCTGCTGGTATGGTGGCGCAGGGCGCTGCTGTGCTGACCATTGTGCTGACAACATTTATCCTGAACCTGCGGCATATCATTATGAGCACCTGCGTGTTCAACCAGATGCAGGGCGGCAGGTTGCCGGTGCGTATGCTGGCCGCTTTTGGCGTTACGGACGAAACCTTTGCCATGTACACCACCACGGCCAACGCCCCGCGCACGCCGCGGTACTTTTTCTCCATGGCGCTCTGCTCCTATCTTTCCTGGGCGCTGGGCAGCTGGCTGGGGGCCATTGCAACCGGGCTGCTGCCGCCGCTGATCACCGCGGCACTGGGCATTTCGCTGTATGCTATGTTCATTGGCCTGCTGATGCCCGGCCTGCACGGCAACGGCCGCCTGGCCGCGCTGGTTGTGCTGACGGCGCTCTGCAACACTGTGCTGTGCAACGTGGTGCAGCTGGATTCCGGCTGGTCGATGATCCTTTCCACGCTGGGATGCGCGGCGCTGGGGTCATTTTTTGTAACGCCCAATGCGGCAGGGGAGGAGAACAGCCATGCAGAACCGTGATATCTACCTGATGATTTTGGGTATGACTCTGGTGACCTACCTGCCCCGTGTGCTGCCCGCCTTTTTGATGGGCCGCATCAGGCTGAACGCGCGGGTCGAACACTTTTTGCAGCTGATCCCCTATACCGCCATGACGGCGCTGGTGTTTCCCGGTGTGTTTAGCGTGGATGCCAACCCGGTGCTGGGGGTTGTGGGGGCTGCCGTGGCAGGTGGTCTGGCATGGAAAAAGTGTCCCATCATTGTGTGTGTGCTGGCCGCCGTTGCGGTGGAAGCCGTGATGCTGCTGGTGCAGGGCAGCGGGATGCTTTGGAGTGTGGTTGTGGTCGCGGGATGAGGGGAAAAAATAAGGCAGTCGGCCCGGTGCAGGGCGACCAGTTATTGCACACAATTTCTCCCAAGTAATAAATAATAATGAATAATGAATAAAGAATAATGTCGGTGCGCCGCCCGCGGCGGCGCAAATAAAACAGGTCCGTTGCTCTGGCCGGAATGCTTTTGCCGGAGCAGCTGGCCTGGGGCGTATCTGAAACGTCGAAAATATCGTCTATTTCTACAAATGCAGCGGGATTTTGCGTTAAAAAGCCTTGGAATATACAAAGGATTCCGGCGGCTCTTTGCCTTACATCCTGCTTGTGTTTGCGAAATATCCGTCATTTTCTTTGTTTTCAGATACACCTTAGGCAATACCGCATAATTCTAAGTGCCGATACGGCGAGCGAGGTGCGGCAGATGCCAAGCCAAAAGCGCAGATAATACTGGATGTCTTATCGAGCATTTTGGCAACGCAGATGCCGTGCCGCAGCTGCCGTGCCGCAGCTGCCGGAGCGGTGCTTAAGCCGCAAGGCGGGAATTGTGCGGTGTTGCCCTTAGTTAAAAGGTGACGCCGCGGGCGTCACACAACCATTATTCATTATTCTCTATTCTTTTTTAATTAAAAATAAACCCGGCCCGGTGCAAGATGCGCACGGGGCCGGGTTGTGTTTGTGAGCTGATAATAAAATGAAATTCAATTTTTCGGTTTGGCGGCGGCGCGCAGGGCGTTTACTTCTTCTGCGGTCAGCTCCCGCCACTGGCCGGGAACAAGGGCAGCATCCAGCGCAACAGGGCCGATGACTTCCCGGTGCAGGGCGTTCACCCCGGCGTCAAACACGCCGAACATCCGCTTGATCTGGTGGTAGACCCCTGGTGCAGCGTGACCCGCACCACACAGGGGTCAGCTCCGGCGGGCGCTACCTCGGCAGGGGCCAGCGTCTGGCCGTCTGCCAATGTGACCCCGGCGGCAAAGCCGACCCGCATCGCGTTGGTCAGCGGGGTATCCAGCGTAACAAGGTACTGCTTGGGCACATGGCGGCCCGGCGCAAGGATGTCATGCGCCAGCGTGCCGTCATCCGTCAGCAGCACAAAGCCGGTGCTGGTTTTGTCCAGCCGCCCGGCGGGAAATAGCTGTCGGCGGGGGAACGCATCTTTTACCAGATCCACCACGGTGGTATCGCGTTTGTCCTGCGCGGCGCTCACAACGCCCTCCGGTTTGTTCAGCATCAGGTAAACGTATTTCTGGTAAGCCCCGGCCAACAGTCTGCCGTCCATGGCAACCTCGGCAGTGGCTTCCTCGATCTGAGTATCAGCCTTTTTGGTCAGCACGCCGTTCACCGTCACGCGGCCCTTGGCGGCCAGCTTACGGCTTTCCCCGCGGGGGATACCCAGCCGCTCGGACAGGTATTTATCCAGCCGCATCATCAGGCGTTCTCCGCGGTGATGGCGGCGGTTTTGCCGCGGGTTACTTTAACAAGGTCTGCCGGGGCGCATTCGATCTGGGTGCCGATCCGCCCGCCGGAAACCAGGATGGTGGGCTGGGCCAGGCAGCTTTCGTCAAACACGGTGGCAAACTGCTTTTTCATGCCAACGGGACTGCACCCGCCGCGGATGTAGCCGGTTACCTTGTTGATGTCTGCCACATGAATCATGGCAACGCTTTTCACGCCCACGCTCTTGGCGGCTTTCTTCAGATCCAGTTCCGCCAGAACAGGCACAACAAACACGTAATAGTTGCGGTCTGCCCCCTGGGTGACAAGGGTCTTAAACACCTTGGCAGGGTCCTGGCCGGTAAGCTGCGCCACATGGGCACCGTCCACAGCCTGGCCTTCCTCGTGGGGATATTCGTGCGATGTATAATTCACCTTGGCACGCTCCAGCATGCGCATGGCGTTGGTTTTTGCTTCTTTACCCATGGTAAAAATACCTCTTTCTCTGTATGTGCCGGAAAATACGGTGCTTCGATTATTTTACGGAACACGTTGCAAATACAGCCTTATTATACGCCGCGGGCAAAATAATGTCAAAACAGGGGTTGACTTTAACACTTTAACGTGCTAAACTGTACAGCGTTAAAGGATAAAAGAATTACCGTAAAGCGGATAAGAAATAGAGGAGAATATGTCATGATCATCGTATTAAAACAGCATGCCCCGGATGAAAAGGTCAAAGCTTTCTGCAACGAACTGCAGACGATGGGGTACCAGATTAACGATTCTATGGGCAGCGATACCCACATTCTGGGCCTGATTGGTGATACCAAGGCGCTGAGCGAAAGCTGGGTGCTGGCAAACCCGGTGGTGGAAACCTGCCGCCGTGTTTCGGAGCCTTACAAAAAGGCAAACCGCAAGTTCCACCCGGACGATACCGTGGTGGAAGTGGGTGATAAGAAAATCAAGGTTGGCGGCGGCCATTTTGCCGTGATGGCGGGTCCCTGCAGCGTGGAAAGCAAGGAGCAGATCACCTTTGTGGCGCAGCGTGTGCAGGCCGCGGGGGCCAGCATCCTGCGCGGCGGCGCATTCAAGCCGCGCACCAGCCCCTACAGCTTCCAGGGGCTGCGTGCCGAGGGCCTGGAACTGCTGGCCCATGCCCGCAGCCAGACCGGCCAGCCCATTGTGACCGAACTGATGAACAGCGAGCATATCCCCCTGTTTGAGGAAACCGGCGTGGATATGATCCAGATCGGCGCGCGCAACATGCAGAACTTTGAACTGCTCAAGGCTGTTGGCCGCACCAACATCCCCGTTCTACTCAAGCGCGGCCTTTCCGCCACGCTGGAAGAGCTGGTGATGAGCGCCGAGTATATTATGGCAGAGGGCAACCCTAATGTTGTGCTGTGCGAGCGCGGCATCCGCACCTTTGAAACCAGCATGCGCAACACGCTGGATATTTCCGCCGTGCCCATGCTGAAAAAGATGACCCATCTGCCGGTTGTGATTGACCCCAGCCACGCCGCGGGCATCGCCTTTATGGTGCCCAGCCTGGCCAAAGCTGCGGTGGCAGTCGGTGCAGACGGCTTGATGATCGAGGTGCACAATGACCCCGCCCGAGCCAAGAGCGATGGAGCCCAGAGCCTGACCCCGGACCAGTTCGATGACCTGATGGCCACCATCCGCCCGGAGCTGGAGTTCTTTGGGAAGACGTTGAATTGAGAAAAGAAATCCGGTATATAAAGATATAGCGAAAGCCCGCAGAGCATTTTTTATGGTGCTCGGCGGGCTTTTGGTTTCGTTGGCAGAAAATAAAAAAGCAGAGATAGGAGACAATGAAACCAGTTTATCTCATATTGGCGAAGCTGATATTGGCGAAGCTGATCATCAAACAGATCACGACCCAGACCAGCGCAATAATCAGGCCGGGAATCTGGGAGCCCTTGCGCCTGCCGGAATTGCTGTTCTGGTAAGTTGGCTTGGTAGGCCGCTGGGACGGCTGGGGGCGCGGTGCGCTTTCGGCCCGGTGGCGGGCGTAATCCGCCGCCAGCGAGACCGGACGGGCTTTCTGCCCCGGCTCAACGTGGGAGGGGCAGTTGGGATCCTCGGTATGGTGCAGAGTATAGCGGTCCTCAGGGGGAAAAATCATTCCGCAGTCATCACAGCGCTGGTTGGTCAGATGGCCGCCGCAGATAGAGCAACGCATAAAACAGCCCTCCTGTTCAGTTCTGGTATCACACAAAAAACGACAATAGCTTTGTTTTTATTATACAATCCCGGCAAAGCAAAAGGCAAGGGTCTGCGCAGCGTTTTGCGACAGTTTATGCGGTTTTGCTGCGCTAAGCATGCTTAACGGTGCTCGGCGGCCTTTTTGGCGTGCAGACTTTCAGACATGATGACCATGACCACCAGCCCAACGGCTAGGTACCAGGGGTACAGCCTGGGGGTAACGTTCTGTGCCAGCAGGCCGAACAGCGGCGGGGCCAGGCAGGAGCCCACATAGGCAAAGGCCATCTGTAACCCTGTCATCGACATGCTCAGCTCCCGGCCAAAATTGACCGGCGTTTCGTGGATGATGCAGGGGTAAACAGGGGCGCAGCCCAAGCCGATCAAAATCAGGCCCACAAACAGCACGTTGTTCCCGGCAGGCAGCAGAACCAGCAGAATGCCCAGGGCAATTAACACCTGCCCCAGCCGGATCATGTTGCGGTCGCTCATCTTCATTGTCAAAAAGCCGGAAACAAACCGCCCGGCGGTAATGCCCAAATAGAACAGGCTGGCCCAGCTGGCAGCGGTCTGGGCATCCAAACCGCGCACCAGGGTGCAGTAGCTGGAGGCCCACATCCCGGCGGTGGATTCCAGTGCGCAGTAACACAAAAAGCAGACCAGAACTTCCGGCACACCGGTGATTTTCAGCAGCTCCGGAAAGCTGCGGTGCTGCGGGGTGAACGGCTCGCCACCCATAGCGTCCTGCGGCAGCTTCCACAGCGGCAGGCTGAACAGCAGCACCACTGTCAGCACCACCTGCAAAATGCCAATGATGCGGTAGCCGCCCTGCCAGCCGGAACCGGCCAGTGCCTGCCCCATAATAACGGGGCCAAGGCTGGCACCCACACCCCACATGCAGTGCAGCCAGCTCATATGGCGGCTTTTGTAGTGCAGGGCAACATAGTTGTTTAAGGCTGCATCCACGCTGCCCGCGCCCAGCCCATAGGGGATAGCCCACAGGCAGAGCTGCCAGAACGCATGGCAGAAGGAAAAACCGAACAGCGCCGCTGCCGTGGTGGCAACGCTGATGGCGGTAACCCGCCCGGTGCCAAGGCGCTCGTTCAGGCGGTCGCTCGCCAGGGCGGAAAGGATGGTGCAGGCGGAAATGATCATCGAAACGCCGCCCGCCCAGGAAACCTGCGCCCCCAGCTGCGGGTACATGGTGGGCCATGCCGCGCCCAGCAGGGCGTCCGGCAGACCAAGGCTGATAAACGCCAGATAAATGATTGGCAAAAGCAAAGATGCCATGGATTGATACTCCTTTTGAAAATAATCAGAGATGGTTTTGACAGCATTATACCATGAAAAAGTCAAGAAATGCCGTTTACAAAAAGAATTTGTTCAAAAAACGTTCAAAACTTTATGATATCTTTATTTTATATACTGCATTCTTGCATCCAGAATACAGGGCAAAGGGAGCATTTCATCTTGCATCATTTGCCGAAAAGCGGTACAATAATATGAATTTCGCCTTGTTCCCAAAAGGCGCAGCCCCGCGTGCAGAATGCCGCTTTCAGAGTTCAAAAACGGAGAACGTTTTCATACCCCTAGGAGGTCAACCCCATGAGAGTTGGTTTGGACATCGGTTCAACTACCATTAAATGCGTCGTGCTGAACGATGCAGAGCAGATCGTATATTCCACCTATGAGCGCCACTACAGCCATATCCTGGAAAAAGGCAAGGAGTTGCTGCACCGCGCCGCGCAGAACTATCTGCCGGATGGCAGAGCAAAGCTGGCAATCTCCGGTTCCGCCGGTATGGGCCTTGCCGACAGCTGCAAGGTGCCCTTTGTGCAGGAAGTGTTTGCCACCCGCGTGGCCGCCAACAAGCTGGCGCCGGGTACCGACTGCATCATTGAGCTGGGCGGCGAGGACGCCAAGATCTTGTTCCTGACCAACGGTACCGAAGTGCGCATGAACGGCAGCTGCGCAGGCGGCACCGGCGCATTTATTGACCAGATGGCCACCCTGCTGAAGATGAGCGCAGATGAGATGGATAAGGCGGCGCAGAAATCCACCCGTACTTACACCATTGCATCCCGCTGCGGTGTGTTTGCCAAAAGCGACATCCAGCCCCTGATCAACCAGGGCGCACAGGCGGGGGATATTGCGGCTTCTATTTATCAGGCTGTGGTCAACCAGACCATTGCCGGCCTGGCACAGGGCCGCCCCATCAAGGGCAATATTTTGTACCTGGGCGGGCCGCTGACTTTCTCCACCGTGCTGCGCAAAAGCTTTGACGAAACCCTGCATGTGACCGGTACCTGCCCGGAAAACAGCCTGCTGTACGTGGCGCTGGGAGCTGCGTTCTATGCAGACCAGGAGTTTGATCTGAATGAGGTTGCCAGCCGCCTGGATGAATACAGCGCCACCGCAACTTATATCAGCCTGCCGCCCCTGTTCAAGGATAAGCAGGAATATGAGGACTTCCATGCCCGCCACCTGAAAGCCTCGGTGCCTTGTATGCCTTTTGGCGCGGACTGCGGCCCGGTGCATATCGGTATTGACTCCGGTTCCACCACCATCAAGCTGGTGGTGATCGACCAGAATGATAATATCCTGTTCACCAGCTACCAGCCCAACCTGGGCAACCCGCTGCCCCTGGTGCGGGAAACGTTGCTGAAACTGTACCAGCGGCACCCCGGTTTGCAGATCGCCAGCGTGACCACCACCGGTTACGGCGAAGAGCTGGTCAAGAATGCGTTCCATTGTGACCGCGGCCTGGTAGAAACTGTGGCTCACTTTACTGCCGCCAAGCACTTTATGCCCAACGTTGATTTCATCATTGATATCGGTGGCCAGGATATGAAGTGCTTTAAGATCGAGGACGGGGCCATCAGCAATATCTTCCTGAACGAAGCCTGTTCCTCTGGCTGCGGCAGCTTTTTGCAGACCTTTGCCCAGGCACTGGGCTATGATGTCAAGGAGTTTGCCGCCCTTGGCCTGTTTGCCGATAAGCCCGTTGACCTTGGCAGCCGCTGCACGGTGTTCATGAACTCCAGTGTCAAGCAGGCCCAGAAGGACGGCGCTTCCATTGAAAACATCAGCGCTGGCCTGTCCATCTCGGTGGTCAAGAACGCACTGTATAAGGTGATCCGTGCTTCCAGCCCGGAAGAACTGGGCCGCAACATTGTGGTGCAGGGCGGTACATTCTATAATGAAGCGGTTCTGCGCGCCTTTGAAAAAGAGATGGGCGTCAATGTTATCCGCCCGGACATTGCGGGCCTAATGGGCGCTTACGGCGCTGCGCTGTATGGCAAAGCCCGCGCCGCAGCGGGCCAGATGAGCACCGTGCTGACCCAGGACGAGCTGGAACACTTTGAACAGAAGGTCAGCACCGTCCAGTGCGGCGGCTGCGGCAACCACTGCCAGCTGACCATCAATGTGTTTGCCGATGGCAAGCGCTATATTTCCGGCAACCGCTGCGATAAGCCGGTGACCGGCAAGGCAACCAGCGATGATCTGGACCTGTACGCCTACAAGCTCAAGCTGCTGCTGGATTATAAGCCGGAAAACGAGGGCAATTCCGCGGGGTCATCGGCATTCCGCTCTGCCTGAACATGTATGAGCTGCTGCCGTTCTGGCATACCTTCTTTACCAAGCTGGGCTTTACCGTCAAGGTCAGCCCGGTTTCCAGCCGCAAGCTGTACCAGGAAGGCCAGGCCACCATCCCCAGCGATACCGCCTGCTTCCCTGCAAAGCTCAGCCACGGCCATATTGCCGAACTGTGCAAGATGGGCGTGGATGCTGTGTTCTACCCCTGCATGAGCTACAATGTGGACGAACACCTGGGCGATAACCATTATAACTGCCCCGTGGTTGCTTATTATCCCGAAGTTCTGGTCGGCAACTGCCCGGAACTGGAAAATACCAAGTTCATTTATGATTACATCAACCTGGCCCGCCGCAAGGACTTTACCAAGCGCTTCCCGGCCATTCTGGACCAGTATTTCCCCGGCATCCCTGTTAAGGAAGTACATGCCGCCATTGATGCCGCGTATGATGAGTACGAGCACCACATGACCCAGGTGCGCGCCAAGGGAGCCGAGATCATTGCCCGCGCCCGCGCGGAGCACCGCCACATTATTGTGCTGGCCGGCCGCCCCTACCATGTGGATCCGGAGGTCAACCATGGCATTGATAAGCTGATCATCCGCCAGGGCGCTGCCGTGGTAACGGAAGATTCCGTCAGCTGCTATGAAGAAAAGTTTGATACCGCCGTGCTAAACCAGTGGACCTACCACAGCCGCCTGTATGCGGCCGCCAAGTACTGCACCACCCAGCCGGATATGGACCTGGTGCAGCTGGTATCCTTCGGCTGCGGCCTGGATGCCATTACCACCGACGAGACCCGCGAAATTTTGCAGGAAGGCGGCAAGCTGTACACCCAGCTGAAAATTGACGAGATCACCAACCTTGGCGCCGTCAACATCCGCCTGCGCAGCCTGTTTGCCGCACTGGAAGAACGGAAAGAAGACCAATGATGAGTTAGGAGGTAGGAGTGAGGAGTTAAAGCACGCCGCAAAGTCTGCGGCAAAATTTGATAGAGTAAGCAGGGAAAAGCGCTTGAAAAGAGCGGCTGCCAAAAGCACTTAAGCGCAGCTTTCCTATACCGTCAACTCCTAACTCCTACTTCCTAACCCCTACCCAAACAAGCGAGGCACTTTATGGAATACATGACCCCCAATTTTACCAAGGATATGGTCAAGACCCACAAGATTTTGATCCCCAATATGGCCGTTACCCAGTTCCGGCTGCTGCAGGCTGCGCTGGAGTGTGAGGGCTATAATGTGGAAGTTCTGGGCAACTGCGGCAGCGAGGTCGCCCAGCTTGGCCTGAAATATGTTCACAACGATACCTGCTACCCGGCGCTGCTGGTCATCGGTCAGTTTATTGACGCGCTGAACTCCGGCAAGTATGATCTGGACCATACCGCGCTGCTCATTACCCAGACGGGCGGCGGCTGCCGTGCATCCAACTACATCAAGTTGCTGCGCAAAGCGCTGGTCAAGGCCGGGTACGGTAATATCCCGGTGGCATCGCTGAACTTTTCCGGCCTGGAAAAAGGCAGCGGCCTGCCGCTGACCCTGCCGCTGATCCGCAAGGTCATTGCCTGCATCTATTACGGCGACCTGTTGGTGGCCCTGCGCAGCCAGACCAAGCCCTATGAGAACAAGCCCGGCTCCGCTGATGCCCTGACCGAAAAGTGGATCGCCACCATCCAGAGCTGGATGCACAAGAGCATCAACTACAATGTGCATGATATGAAACGCCAGTTCGCCGTCATCTGCGCTTCTTACGCTTCGGTGCCTGTTACCCGCGTGCCGAAAGTCAAGGTTGGCGTTGTCGGCGAAATTTACGTCAAGTATTCGCCCATCGGCAACAACGATCTGGAAAAATTCCTGGAAAGCCAGGACTGCGAAGTGAACCTGCCCGGCCTGATGGGCTTTGTGGAATACTGTGTTGCCAACATGACACTGGACGTGGAGCTGTACGGCGGCAGCAAGGTCAAGGCAATGGCGACGGATAAGCTGCTGGACTGGATGGATTCCATCGGCTGCGCTATGAACGATGCCATGCGAAAAAGCGGCTTCTATGCGCCCGGCTCTTTCCGTGAACTGATGGAAAAACCCAAGGGCATTATCTCCCTGGGGGCCAAGATGGGCGAAGGCTGGCTGCTGACCGCCGAAATGATCGAGCTGGTGGAGGGCGGATACGAAAACATCGTTTGTGCTCAGCCCTTTGGCTGCCTGCCGAACCACATTGTAGGCAAGGGCATGATCAACCAGATCCGCGCCCGCTACCCGCAGGCCAACATCACCCCCGTGGACTATGACCCCAGCGCCACCCGCGTCAACCAGGAAAACCGCATCAAGCTGATGCTGGCCGTGGCCAAGGAGCGCCTGACCACCAAGGCTGACCCTGCCCCCGTTACGGCAGAAGAACTGGCGGGCGGCGCCCCGCAGGTGGAAACCCAGGTTCCCGCCATGCTGTAAGGTAAAATTATAAAGATAGTGAACCGCCCTGCCGAGGTACAGCGCTGCACCCGGCGGGGCGGTTTTGCCTCAGATAAAAGCGTAAAATCATACCTTGTGCGGGGCGGCATTTTGAGGTATGCTGGTAGCAGAGAAAGAGATGAAAACAGCAAAGGAGCATGTTGCAATGAAATATGATTTTACTTCCATCATGAACCGCCATGGCAAGGACGCTATTGCGGTAGATTCCGTCGGCCAGATGAACGGCTTTGCGCCCGAAGCGCCCAAACCTGGCTTTGATGTGATCCCCATGTGGGTGGCGGATATGAATTTTCCCACGGTACCCACCATCCAGCAGGCCATTATCGAGCGCGCCCAGCACCCGGCCTTTGGCTATTTTAGTGCGACCGATGAATATTATGATTCCATCATCCGCTGGCACCAGACCCGCAACGGTGTAACCGGCCTGACCAAAAAGAGTGCATCGGGTACGAAAACGGTGTGCTGGGCGGCGTGATCTCTGCTTTGACCAGCTTTGCTGCCCCCGGCGATGCCGTGCTGCTGCACAGCCCCACCTACATCGGCTTTACCGCCAGTGTGGAAAACAACGGCTATAAAATTGTGCACAGCCCACTGGTCAAGGATGAAAACGGCATCTGGCGGATGGACTACGAGGATATGGATGCCAAGATCAAGGCAAACCACATCCACGTTGCGGTCTTCTGCAGCCCGCACAACCCCTGCGGCCGCGTGTGGGAGCGCTGGGAGTTGGAAAAGGCAATGGAGGTCTACCGCGCCAATGACTGTCTTGTCATTTCGGACGAAATCTGGTCGGATATCATTCTGAACGGAAACAAGCACATCCCCACCCAGTCTGTGAGCGAGGATGCCCGCAGCCGCACCGTTGCCCTGTATGCCCCCAGCAAAACCTTTAACCTGGCGGGCCTGGTGGGGAGTTACCATATTATTTATAACCCCTACCTGCGGGACCGCGTGCGTGCCAAAAGCAGCAAGCCGCACTATAATGATATGAATGTGCTTTCTATGCACGCCCTGATCGGCGCTTATAAGCCGGAAGGGTACGAATGGGTGGAGGAACTGCGGGAGACCATCAGCGGCAATGTCAACTTTGCCTGTGATTATATCACCCAGCATTTTGAAGGCGTTTCGGTCAGCAAGCCGGAGGGCACCTACATGCTCTTCCTGGATTGCACGGATTGGTGCAAAGCCCACGGGAAAACCATTGCCGAGGTGGAAAAAGCCGGCTGGAATGTGGGCGTTGCCTGGCAGGATGGCCGTATGTTCCACGGCCCCTGCGCCATCCGCATGAACCTTGCACTGCCCCTGACCCGCGTGCAGGAAGCCTTTGAACGGCTGGACAAATACGTGTTCAATGGGGAATGGGTGTGATAGGCGTAGATAAAAAATAACACGAGTGTTCCCAAAAATGTGATGGCGTAATATTTTATTTGTAGGGGGCAGCGTCCCCGGCGCTCCGGACGGGCCCTGTGGTAAATTCGATTATGGGATATAAGCAGGAGGCTCCGGAACGGTCAAGACCGTTCCCTACAGAGTATTTGTGATGTGTTACGGACATAAAAGACAACCTGTAGGGCGGGGTGCCCTCACCCCGCCGCAGAGAAACTTTGCCGCACTGCGCATCACAAATCCGCAGCAAACGAAACCTGATTTGTAGGGGACGATGCTTGCATCGTCCCGCATAACACGCATTACTTTTTGTTTTACCGCAAAAACCAAAACAGCGGATGCTCCCACGTCATCGGGAACATCCGCTGTGTTTTTTATGACAAAGCAAAGGCAACACCGCACAATTCCGCCTTGCGGCTTAAGCACCGCTCCGGCGGCTGCGGCACGGCATCTGCGTTGCCAAAATGCTCGATAATGTCGGGTTGCGGTACCCGCATCGTGCTTCGGGGAAAAGCCCCTCGCACTCTGCGACCGCTGCCCCTGCTTCGGTTCGCTGTTTCCGCCACTGGCGGCGCTCACCTTTGCAGCATCCAGTATTATCTGCGCTTTTGGCCTAGCAGCTGCCGCACCTCGCTCGCCGTATCGGCACTTAGAATTATGCGGTATTGCCCAAAAATTATTTGTCCAACTGCATCAAACCGACCTTGCGGTATACCTTGCTGACGGTACGGTTGGCAAGGCGGGCGGCACGCTCGGCACCGGATTTCAGCACGCTGTCCACATAGGCTTTGTCAGCCAGAATGCGGCCATACTCGGCCTGCACGGGGGCCAGGGCGTCGGCGGTCACTTCGGCAACGGCCAGCTTGAAATCACCGTAACCCTTGCCGGCAAACTCAGCCTCAATAGCGGCCAGGTCCTTGCCGGTAAAGGTGGAATAAATGGTCATCAGATTGGAAACACCGGGCTTGTTCTCGGCGTCAAACCGCACAACGCCGTCAGAATCGGTTACAGCGCGCTTGAATTTGCGCACAATGGTGTCCTTATCGTCGGTCATCAGCACAAAGGCGTTTGCGTTGGTGTCGGACTTGCTCATCTTTTTGGTGGGTTCGGCCAGGCTCATGATCTTGGCGCCTGCCTTGGGAACGTAACCGGCGGGCAGGGTAAAGGTATCACCGTAAATGCCGTTGAAACGGTTGGCAATCGTGCGGGCAATTTCCAGGTGCTGGGTCTGGTCCTGGCCAACGGGCACCAGATCCGCGTTATAAACCAGGATGTCGGCCGCCATCAGAACAGGGTAGGTGAACAGACCGCCGTTGACGTTATCCGGGTGCTTGGCGCTTTTATCCTTGAACTGGGTCATGCGGGAAAGTTCGCCAAACTGGGTGTTGCAGGCCAAAACCCAGGAAAGCTCGCAGTGGGCGGGAACATGGCTCTGCACAAACAGCACATGCTGTTCCGGGTCAATGCCCACAGCCAGCAGCAGGGCGGCCATCTCGCGGGTTTGACGGCGCAGGTTGGCGGGAGTCTGGCGCACGGTCAAAGCGTGCAGGTCAGCAACCATATACAGGCAGTCATAATCTGACTGCAGCAGGGCCCAGTTGCGCACCGCACCGATATAATTGCCCAACGTGGGGGTGCCGGTGGGCTGGATGCCCGAAAGAATGCGCTTGCGCTTTTCAATTTGTTCTGCCATGGTGAATACTTCCTTTCTATCTTTCAATAAAGAAAAACTGCCCCCGCACAGAGAAGCGGGTGCGCCTCTGTGCAAGGGCAGGAAAGTTTTTCCTGTGGTGCCACCTTGCTTGCCGCAAACTGCGGCCGCTTACCGGGATGCAAATAACATCCCCGCCGGATAACGGTGGCTGCCGTCAACGGATACTGGGCGTTCGCGCCGTTCCCCGTGCCCTCTGCGAACCATTGTGCCGCCCCGCGTTCCGGCCTGTTCTCAGCTGTCCAGGCTCTCTGTGCGTGCGCCGGCGGTCTTACTTTCGCATCACTGGTTTATAGCATGTATTGTATCACGCGGGCAAACAATTTGCAAGATGGAACTGTGCAAAAGGAGCTGACCAATGAATTTGCAAAAACGGCGTTGACAAGAAAGAGCAACATGGGTAAACTTATCTTATATATGTTTGCATATGCTGTTACATCATCACGAAAGTAGGGGTAATTTTACCATGGCTAATCCTGTACGCACCCGGTTTGCACCGTCCCCCACGGGCTATATGCATGTGGGCAACCTGCGCACCGCACTGTATACTTATCTTCAGGCCCGCCACAACGGCGGCACCTTTATCCTGCGCATTGAGGATACCGATCAGGGCCGCCTGGTGGAGGGCGCAACCGATATTATTTACAACACGCTGCGCGCCACCGGCTTGACTTGGGACGAAGGCCCGGATATCGGCGGCCCCGTCGGCCCCTATGTCCAGAGCCAGCGCATGGGCATGTTCAAACAGTATGCCGAGCAGCTGGTCAAAGCGGGCAAAGCCTACTACTGCTTCTGCACCGAGGAACGCCTGAACGACCTGCATGAGCAGCAAAAAGCCAACGGCGAAATGAGCCATTACGACGGCCACTGCCGTGACCTGCCGCAGGAGGAGATCAACGCCAAGCTGGCTGCCGGTGTGCCCTATGTCATCCGCCAGAAGATCCCTGCCGAGGGTGTGACCGGCTTTGACGATGTGGTGTACGGTCACATTGAGGTCAATAATTCCGAACTGGATGACCAGATTCTGATCAAGACTGACGGCATGCCGACCTATAACTTTGCCAACGTGGTAGATGACCACCTGATGGGCATTACCCATGTCATCCGCGGCAGCGAGTATCTTTCCAGCACGCCGAAGTACAACCTGCTGTACCAGGCGTTCGGCTGGGAGGTTCCCACCTACATCCACTGCCCGCCGGTCATGAAAGACGCACAGCACAAGCTTTCCAAGCGCGACGGCGATGCCAGCTATCAGGACCTGGTGGCAAAGGGGTATCTGCCCGCCGCTGTGCTGAACTATCTGCTGCTGCTGGGCTGGGCACCGGAAGGCGAACAGGAAATCTTCAGCCTTGACGAGATGATCAAGATCTGGGACCCTGCCCGCATCTCCAAGTCTCCTGCTATCTTTGACCCGCTCAAGCTGCGTGCAATCAACGCCGCTTACATCCGCGCCCTGCCGGCAGAAGAGTTCCGCAAGCTGGCGGACCCGTTCATTGACCAGGCGGTGCATGTGCAGATCGACCGCGACCTGCTGTGCGCGAACCTGCAGCCTCGCTGCGAGGTGCTGGAGGATATCCCGCCGCAGCTGGACTTCTTTGATGCAGTTCTGCCCATTGATGCTGAAATGTACCGCAACAAAAAGCAGAAAACCACGCCGGAATCCGCCAAAGAAGCGCTCAGCGCCCTGCTGCCCGTGCTGGAAGCCCAGACCGACTGGAGCCGCGACGCCATTTTTGAAGCCTGCAAGCAGAAAGCCGAAGCAATGGAAAAGAAGAACGGCTGGCTGCTGTTCCCGCTGGGCATTGCCCTGTCCGGCAAGGCCCGCACCCCCGGCGGCGGCACCGACCTGGCCGCCATGATGGGCAAGGAGGAGACCCTGCGCCGCCTGAACGCAGCGATCGAAGCCCTGTAACAAGCCCAGATACCAGCGCCGTTTTCCCGCCCGGAAAGCGGCGCTTTTTGGTACGGTGGAACTGCACAAATACACTTGCACATTTTGGTGCAGCGTGCTATGATTGGGGCAGTTAGTTAAGGCAATACCGCATAATTCTAAGTGCCGATACGGCGAGCGAGGTGCGGCAGATGCTAAGCCAAAAGCGCAGATAATACTGGATGTCTTATCGAGCATTTTGGCAACGCAGATGCCGTGCCGCAGCCGCCGGAGCGGTGCTTAAGCCGTAAGGCGGGAATTGTGCGGTGTTGCCTTAAATTTACCTGAAAGGTGAGGATTATAATATGAACGAACAGCGTGTAGCGCGCGTGCGCGCCGAAATGCAGGCGCACGGCCTGACCCAAATGATCATCAGCGACTCCAAAAGCATCTGGTACCTGACTGGTGCCAGTGTGGAGCCGTATGAGCGCCTGATGGCGCTGTACCTGCCGGTGCAGGGCGAGCCGGTCATCTTTTTGAACAAGCTGTTCTTTGTGCCGCAGGCCCCCTGCCGCGAAGTGTGGCACACGGACTCGGACAAGCCGGTGGAGCAGATCGCCGAAGTGGTGGACAAGACCAAGACTCTGGGCATCGACAAGGAATGGCCTGCCAAGTTCCTGATCCCTTTGATGGAGCTGTGCCCCGGTATGCCGGTAGTGCTGGCTTCCGACTGCGTGGATGCCTGCCGCGCCGTGAAGGATGCCGAAGAACAGATGCTGATGAAGGAAGCATCCCGCATCAACGATGAAACCATCCTGAAAGCGCGCGACTACGTCAAGCCCGGCATGACCGAAAAGCAGGTTGCCGAGTACATTGACAACGAGTACAAGAAAGCCGGCTGCGAGAGTGTGGCATTTACCACCATCGTATCCTTTGGTGCAAACGCCGCTGACCCCCACCACGAGCCGGACGATACTGTGCTGGAAAAAGGCGAGTGTGTGCTGATCGATATGGGCTGCTGCAAGAACCGTTACTGCTCCGATATGACCCGCACATTCTTCTGCGGGGAGCCGAAGCCGGAGTATGCCGCCATCCATGACCTGGTGCGCCAGGCCAACGAAGCCGCCGAGGCGATGATCCACCCCGGCGTGCGCCTGTGCGATATTGACGCCGCCGCCCGTGACCTGATCACCAAAGCGGGCTATGGCGAGTACTTCAACCACCGCCTGGGCCACTTTATCGGTCAGACCGATCACGAAAAGGGCGATGTGAGCGCCGCCAACACCGATACCGTAAAGCCGGGCATGATCTTCTCCATTGAGCCGGGCGTATACCTGCCGGGCAAGTTTGGCGTGCGCGTGGAGGACCTTGTCATCGTGACCGAAACCGGCTGCGAAGTGCTGAACCGTGTGGATAAGCATTGAGCGTGGTGGGGGTGTGATTGGCCCCAGACCGGAAATGATAAAATTAGAAATTAGGAATTAGAAATTTGAAAAGGGGCGGAAGTGCTTGAAGAGATATGTTGTTCGCTTCCTTGCCGCACGATCCGTACAATAAGATTTATGCCCGTCCGGGGCGTCGGGGACGCCGCCCCTACAACAAATTTGTTGGTTCGTTATACATTCTTAATGAAAAATCGGATTAGGCCCCGGCGGGGTCGGGTGACCCCGCCCTACCGAGAGTTTACAGGTTTGTAACGCGATTTAAAACGATTTGTAGGGAACGGTCAAGACCGTTCCCTGCAGAGCAAAAATACATAGAAAGCAACACATGACAACAGGCAGCAGCCCACAAAATAGGGCCGCTGCCTGATTTTTTATTTATTTTGTTATATTACGATTAAAGTTTCTTCGGTTCCTTCTTTTCAAAGAAGGAACCAAAACTCCCGTAAAACAACTCACGCACCCGGCAGCAGAGCAACGGCATCGCGCAGGATGGTGAGAGGGTCCTCGCCGCGCAGGACATGCAGGCTGATGTAGGGGCGGCCTACAGCGTTGTAGATCACGCGGTGCGGCATGGCATCCATCATGGCCCCCATCTGCGCCGGGGTCACAACATCGGTGTACAAAATCAGATTGTCGTTGCGCTGCACGATCTCCACAATGCCTGCGCGGGCGGCTGTCACGCGCACCAGGCTGATGTCCACCAACCCCTGCACACTGCGCGGCGGGTCGCCGTAACGGTCAATCAACTCATCCAGTACATCCGTGGCATCGTCACGGGTGGTGATGGCCGCAATCTTCTTGTAGGCTTCGATCCGCCCGGCGGCATCGGGAATGTAGCTTTCCGGCAGATAGGCATCCACCGTAATGTCAACAAGGCAATCACTCTTGTCCGGCGCAGCAGGCTCGCCGCGGGCGGCTGCAATGGCCTGGTTCAGCATTTTTACATACAGCTCGTAACCAACCGCTTCCATGTGGCCGTGCTGGCTGTGGCCCAGCAGGTTGCCCGCGCCGCGGATCTGTAAATCGCGCATCGCAATGCGGAACCCGGAACCAAAAGAGGTAAACTCCCGGATGGCTGAAAGCCGCTTGAGGCAATTTCCGTCAACACTTTGTCGCGCTGGAAGGTGAAATAGGCATACGCCTTGCGGTTGGAGCGCCCCACACGGCCGCGAATCTGGTACAGCTGTGAAAGCCCCATGCGGTCCGCATTCTCAATAATCAGGGTGTTGCAGTTGCGCACATCCACGCCGGTTTCAATCAGGGTGGTGCAGACCAGCACGTCGATCTCGTTGTCCAACAGCTGCTGCCAAACCGAGGAAATCTGCTCCTCCGTCATTTTGCCGTGGGCGATGCCGACCCGCGCACCCGGCACCAGCTTTTGCACCTTGGCGGCGCACTGCTCAATGGTTTCGACTCGATTGTACAGGTAATACACCTGCCCGCCGCGGGCCAGCTCACGCCGGATGGCTTCGGCAATAATGGCATCGTCATATTCCAGCACATAGGTCTCAATGGGCTGGCGCTCAAAGGGCGGCTGTTCAATGGTGCTCATGTCCCGGATGCCGGACAGTGCCATGTTCAGCGTGCGGGGGATTGGCGTGGCCGAAAGGGTCAGCATGTCAACCCCGATAAAGTTCTCTTTCAGCTTTTCCTTGTGTTTTTACGCCAAAGCGCTGCTCCTCGTCAATGATGACAAGGCCCAGGTCTTTGAACTTTACATCGTCCGAAAGCAGGCGGTGGGTGCCCACCACAATGTCCACTGTGCCGTCTTTCAGGCCGCGGATGGTCTCTTTCTGTTCTTTGGCGCTGCGGTAACGGCTGAGCAGCCCGATGCGGATGGGAAAGGCCTCCATGCGGGCGATGGCCGTGTTGAAATGCTGCCACGCCAGAATGGTGGTGGGGGCCAGGATGGCGCACTGCTTGCCACCCATCACGCATTTGAACGCGGCGCGCAGGGCAACCTCAGTCTTGCCCACGCCGACATCGCCGCACAGCAGGCGGTCCATCGGCCAGGGCTGCTCCATATCATGTTTGATCTCCGCCGCGCTGGAAAGCTGGTCCGGCGTTTCATCATAGGCAAAGCGCTGCTCAAAATCTCCCTGCCAGGTATCATCTGGTGGGAAGGCATGACCGTGCGCCCTTTTTGCGGCGGGCATACAGCTCAATCAGCTCCTTGGCCATCTGCTCGGTAGCGGCGCGCACCTTCTTGCGGGTCTTGGTCCACTCGGCCCCGCCCAGGCGGCTGAGCTTGACATTCTCCGAATCCCCCGGCGCGGTGTAGCGGGAAAGCAGGTCCAGCTGGGTGACGGGAACATACAGCACATCTTTTTATCGTACTCAATGCGCAGGTAGTCTTTGGTAACGCCCTGAACCGCCATTCGCTGGATGCCCGCATACCGGCCAATGCCGTGGTTCTGGTGCACCACCAGATCGCCCGGCGTGATCTCGGTCAGGCTGTTCAGGGCATCTTTGGCCTTTTTACGCTTTTTCTTCTGGGAGCTGGTCTCGCCAAAGGCACGGCCTGTCAGCAAAGTATACTTGGCAAACGGAAATTCGCACCCAGCGGAAAGGTGCCCCGCCAGAACCTGCACCAGCCCGGCAGCGGGGCTGCTGCAGCATCGGTGGTAACCAGAATGCCTTTATCGCGCAGGTCGCGTGCCAGACCGGCTGCGGCACGGTCGGTGCCGGCCAGCAGGGTAACGAGTATAACCGGCATCGCACAGCGGTTTCAAATCCTCCAGCAGCCCGGCGACTTCGCCATTCCAGGCAGGCAGGGTGTGAGCCGGGGCGTTGATGATATCTTTCAGCGGCTGATCCGGCATGCTGCGGGCAAAGTTCTCGGCACAGATGGTGCGGTAGTGTCCGGTTTTGGACCACAGGTAGCTTGGGTCCGCGTACAGGTTATCCAGCCCAGCGCAGAGGACGCCGTCCAGGATCAGGGATTTCAGTTCCTCACCCCGGCGGTAGGCGGTCGCGCGGTCGGCTTCCCGGATGGAAGCAGGCTCTTCGGCCACAAGGATCGGGTCGTCAAAATAATCCAGCACGGTGGCGGGATGGGGGTAGCGCACGGCCAGGTATTTGTCCATGTTGACCGGCACGGCACCGCCATCCAGCAGGTCAAGATCGGCGGCCATACAGTCTGCCATGGCGGTTTTCTTTTTGCCGCGCTGCTTGGCCAAAAAGGCCCGAAGCTGCTCGGCGGCATCGGCAGGCTTGCCGAACAGAACTTCCCGCGCGGGGCTCAGGTAAAACTTATCAATGGCATCCTCGCGGCGCTGGGTGGTCAGGTCAAAGGTGTGCAGGGTATCGATCTCATCACCCCAAAATTCCATACGAACGGGCATTTTCTGGTCGGGAGCAAAAATATCCACAATATCGCCGCGCACAGAGAACTGGCCGGGGCCATCCACCTGGGCCCGGCGGGTGTAGCCGGCACCAAACAAAGCGGCCAGCAGGTCATCCCGCAGCAGAGTATCCCCCGCATGGAGGGTGCGGGTGTTGGCGCAGAAATCCTCTTTTGGGGTGGTGAACTGGGTCAATGCTTCCGCGGGCACAGCCACGGCGCGCAGCCGCCCGCCTACCAGTTCGCCCAGCACAGCCAGGCGGCGGTACTCGTATTCGCGGGCGGTGCCCTCAATGGGGCGCAACACATAGTCCCGCGCCGGGAACACGGCGGCGGGAATGCCCAGCGTGTTCAGGTCAGCAGCAAAGCGGGTGGCTTCGGCCTCGCCGGGGGTCACGATGCACAGCGGCTTATCCAACTGGCGGCACAGCGCGGCATACACCTGTGCGCGGCCGGATGCGGGCAGCCCAAACAGGGCGCATGCACCTTTGCCGGAAAGCGCGTGGCTCAGTTTTTTGTATTCGGTTGTGGTGGTAAACAATGCGTCAAACATGGTGCCTCCTGCGCTTGCGCATGATAGGGCGGGTGATGTATAATTTTGAGGATACGAGTAATACGAGAGTTTTTGCCCCTTCTTTGAAAAGAAGGAATCGAAAAAGTTCGGCAGAATAAAGAAATCAAATAATGCTGCAATAAGGAGCAGAATATAGAAAGATGACAAAACATAAAAATGTAGCGCTGGATGAGCTGCGTATTCTGGCGGCGCTGATGGTGCTGGGCGTGCATACCGGGCAGAAAGTTGGCTTGGGGGATGCCGCCGCGGTTGGCGCGCAGGGGGTGCAACTGTTTTTTGTGCTCAGCGGGTACCTGGCCGCGGCCAGCCTGAGCCGCCACCCGGAGCCGCTGCCGTATTACCAGCGCCGCATCCGGCGGATCCTGCCGCTGTACTGGCTGGTGCTGGTGCTGCGCTGGCTGTTCGATGCGGTACGCTATCTGGCGGCGGGCGCCAGTGCAGCCCAGCTGTTTGGCCCCGGCGGGCCGTGCGGGCCGGGTTACCTGCGGTACTTTGTATTTTTGCAGATGTGGCTGCCCAGTGATAACTGGATGCTGTGGAACAACCGCAACGTGCTGTGGACGATGAGCGCCTTTGCGTTCTTTTATCTGCTGGCCCCGTGGCTGTACCGGCTGTGCAAACGCTTTTGGGGTGTGCTGGCGTTGCTGGTGGTCTGCCTTGCGGTGAAGGGCAGGATCGGCGGCTTAATTGAAAGCAGTCTGGCGGCTTTCCCGGCAGAAGCCAACATCAGCGAGTTCAGCGCAAAAACGCCGGTCATGACGCTGTACTGCTTTATCTTTGGCATGGCGGCGTTTGCGGCAGTGCGGGAGAACAAGCAGTTTTTATACGGGGCATTCTGCATTCTGCTGGCAGTGCTCACCAACTTCCAGCGGGCGGGGTTCGAGTGCGTGTTTACGGTGCTTGTTCTATTGGCCGTGCAGAACCCGCAGGGCGTTGGCCTGGCGGAAAATCAGAAGTTCGCCCAGGCCGTGGAATTTGTGGGGGCGGGCAGCTTTTGGCTGTACCTGGCCCACCCGCTGGTGCTGGAGCTGCTGCCCAACACCGCGATGGGCGGCGCAGCCGCGTGGCTGTGCTTCGCCGGGGTATATGCCGTCTGCCTGATGGTGTGCTATGCGCTGTATACGCTTTTTGTGCACCGGTATGAGCAGCGCTTTGCGTAACCATTGTACTATATTTGCAGCAAAACGGCAAAGTGAATTTTGAGAGAAGCGTTGCATGGAACGACAAAGGGCGGGCGGCCCAGATGGGCCGCCCGCTTTGGCATTTGTATGATTGGAAAAGCTGTGCTCTTATCTTGTAGAGAACGTGAGAACGAACATTGTTCGCCCGCGGACGTTGGCCGTATGCAGGGGGGAATATGTGGCAAGACCCGCCATGCGGGACGATGACGAGCATCGTCCCCTACAAATCATTTGCAGCGTTTATCACCATCGGCAAAGTTTTCCACAGTGCGCACACCCCTGCAGGTGTTCCATTAAACCACATCCCGTGTAATGATGGATTGCAAATTTGAAGTGAGAACACTTCCTTTGCGGGCATCTTACACAGAAAACAGGAAGGGGCGCACACTGTGCGCCCCTACGGAACGCCTATCCGCGCTCAGTGGTTGAATTTATTCTGCGCTTCGCCCAGCTTGCCGGCCATCAACAGGCGGCAGGCGGCTTCCACGTCGGTGTGGCGGCCGGTCACAAGCTTGGCGTCATCGGGCGGGAACTTGCCCAGCACCCAGTCAGCCAGATCATAATCCGGGCGCGGCTTGGCGCCAACGCCAATGCGGATGCGGTAAAAATCCTCGCCGCCGGTGGAAGCGATAATGCTCTTTAGCCCGTTGTGCCCGCCAGCAGAACCGGAGGGCCGGATGCGGATGTGCCCCGGTTCCTGTGCAATGTCATCGCACAACACAATAATGTGGTTGCGCGGGATCTTGTAAAATGCCGCGGCGGGGGCGATGCTCTGGCCGCTCAGGTTCATGTAGGTCAGCGGCTTTAGCAGCATCACTTTGCGGCCGTCCACCTGGGTAATGCCGTAAAGGCCCTGCCATTTGCTTTTGTTGATCTCGCACCCCCAGGCTTCGGCCAACGCATCCAGCGCGGCAAAACCGGTGTTGTGGCGGGTGCCGTCATATTTCGGCTCCGGGTTGCCCAGACCGGCAATCAGCCAGTCTGCCCCGGAACCACCTCCAAATAGTCCCATAGTAAAAATCCTTATAGTAATTTTGTGATTTTAGTGTGCACCAGGGGCAAAGCGTTCCACTGTGTCCCGGATGGTATCCAGGAAGGAGTCTGCACCTAAGGTGTTGACCTTGAAAAACACAGCCTGGCTGCCGCCGGATGTGATGGCGGAAAGCCGGATCTGTCCGTCAGCTTCTAGCAGGGTCAAGCTCATGGTAACACGGCCATTGCCAATGGCACTGTAGCGTTCGTATACCCGCACGGCACAGCGGCCGGTGCTGAAGTTGAAATCACTGGAACCTTCCAGCGTGGCCGAAACACTTTGTTTTACAACAGCGTCCAGCTCGGTCAGGATGGTGGTAAAATCCCCGGTCAGGGTGCGTTCCAAAATGGCCATGGCAGCAATCCTCCTTGCAGCAGGTCAGGGGCATCAGTCGTTTTTCTTTTCGGCTTCCAGCTTCTGTTTTTTTGGCAACGTATTTTTCCAGCTTCTTGGCGCCCCAGGCGGCAACTTCGGCCTGCTTGGCGCGCTCAATGCCCAGGGCACCGTCCGGCACATCGTGGCCGATGGTGGAACCGGCAGCGGTAAAGGCGCGGCTGCCCACCTTGACCGGCGCCACCAGGTTGGTGTTGCAGCCGATGAACGCATAATCGCCGATGGTGGTGCGGTACTTGCCCTCGCCGTCATAGTTGCAGGTTACGGTGCCGCAGCCAAAGTTGCAGTACTTGCCCACATCGGCATCGCCAATGTAAGTCAGGTGGCTGACAGTGTTGCCCTCGGCAAAGTTGGCGTTCTTGGTTTCCACATAAGCGCCCAGGTGCACGCCCTCATCCGTCACGGTGCCGGTGCGCACATGGGTAAAGGGGCCAATCTTGTTGTTGGGGCCCAGATGGCTGTCATAACACTGGCTGGCGTTCACGGTGGAACCGGCCTCAACAATGGTGTTCTCCAATAAGGTATTGGGGCCGATGACGCAGTTTGCCCCGATGACGGTTTTGCCGCGCAGGATGCAGCCCGGCAGGATCACTGCGCCGGGTGCAATCTCAACTTCGGGGTCAATAAAAACCTGGTCGCTGATGAACTCCACACCGTTCTGCAGGTGCTTTTCAAAAGTTTCTTCAAAGGCCGCTTTGGCGGCAAGGTATTTGGCTTTCGCTTCGGACATAAAAATACCCCTTTCTGTTTTGGGCCAAAAGAGTATACGGCCCTACAAAAAAGCCCCGGAACAGGGCTGAAGCCTGCCGGGGCGGGATGAATTGAAAAAAGTGTTGCAGGATGTAATAAAATAATGTTTCCCAACTTCTCACCCATTATAATTTACCGCATTTTTGGTCAAATTGCAAGAGCCTGACCCCAAAACTTTGTGAGATTTTCGGCGAAAATATTCGCCATTTATTTAACAATGTACTGGAAATTCCGGGCTGAGTCTGTTATAATGGACTTTGCAAGAGAGAAAATTCTTATTTTGCGGGTGTGCGCGGCACACCGGGAAGAAACCGTAATTTTGTTGGAGGTAACCTATGAGCAAGAAGTTTTTGTATTTGTTCAAAGAGGGCCATGACGCATTTGGCGGCGACCAGACGACCATGAAGAACATTCTGGGCGGCAAGGGCGCTGGTCTGGCAGAAATGACCCATGCCGGCATGCCGGTTCCTCAGGGCTTCACCATCACCACCGAAGCCTGCACCCAGTACTATGCTGACAACCGTGAGATCAACGATGAGATCAAGGCTGACATCTTCAAGTACATGGGAATCCTGGAAGAGCAGACTGGCAAGAAGTTCGGCGATATCGAGAACCCGCTGCTGGTTTCCGTTCGTTCCGGTGCACGCCAGTCTATGCCCGGCATGATGGATACCATCCTGAACCTGGGCCTGAACGACCAGGCTGTTGAAGGTCTGGCAAAGAAGACTTCTAACCCCCGTTTTGCATATGACTGCTACCGCCGCTTCATCCAGATGTACTCTGACGTCGTCATGGAGCTGGGCAAGAGCTTCTTTGAAGAGCGTATCGACGCTATGAAGGAGCGCAAGGGCGTTAAGCAGGATATCGAGCTGGACGCTGAGGACCTGAAGGAACTCGTCAAGGAGTTCAAGGCCATCTACCTGGAGAAGCAGGGCGAAGAGTTCCCGCAGGATCCGAAAGAACAGCTGATCGGCGCTGTCAAGGCCGTCTTCCGTTCTTGGGATAACCCGCGCGCCAACGTTTACCGCAAGATGAACGAAATCCCCTACGAGTGGGGCACTGCTGTCAACGTTCAGCAGATGGCTTTCGGTAACTCCGGCATGCGTTCCGGCACCGGTGTTGCTTTCACCCGTAACCCCGCTACCGGCGAAAAGAAGCTGATGGGCGAGTACCTGATCAATGCTCAGGGCGAAGATGTCGTTGCCGGCATCCGTACTCCTTCCCCGATCAGCAAGCTGCACGAGGAAATGCCTGAGGTTTACGATCAGTTCGTTGAGATCGCAACCCGCCTGGAAAACTACTACAAGGATATGCAGGACATGGAGTTCACCATCGAAGATGGCAAGCTCTTTATGCTGCAGACCCGTAACGGCAAGCGCACCGCACAGGCTGCTCTGCAGATCGCCTGCGACCTCGTTGATGAGGGCGTTATCGATCAGCGCACCGCTGTACTGCGCGTTGAGCCCAAGCAGCTGGATACCCTGCTGCACCCGCAGTTTGACGCTGCTGCCCTGAAGGCTGCTGAAGCAATCGGCAAGGGCCTGGCCGCTTCTCCGGGATCTGCCTGCGGTCGCGTTGTCTTCAGCGCTGAAGATGCTGAAGAGAAGGTCAAGGACGAAGCTTGGAAGAAGGTCGTTCTGGTCCGTCTGGAAACCAGCCCCGAAGATATCGTCGGCATGCAGGTTTCTCAGGGCATCCTGACCGTCCGCGGCGGCATGACCAGCCACGCAGCTGTTGTTGCACGTGGCATGGGTACCTGCTGTGTTTCCGGCTGCGGCAATGATAACGATGTTGCTATCGATTACGATGCAAAGGTTATCACCATTAACGGCCACACCTTCCATGAGGGTGACTGGATGAGCATTGATGGCTCTACCGGCAACATCTACGAAGGCCAGATCGCTACCGTCGCTTCCACCGAGAACGCTAACTTCAAGCGCTTTATGAGCTGGGCTGACGAAGCACGCCAGATGAAGGTTATGACCAACGCCGATAACCCGCGCGATGCACAGAACGCTGTCGATATGGGCGCTGAAGGCATTGGCCTGTGCCGTACCGAGCATATGTTCTTCGCTGAGGATCGTATTGCTGCTGTGCGTGAGATGATCTGCGCACGTACCGTTGAAGAGCGCAAGGTTGCCTTGGCTAAGGTTGAGCCGTTCCAGGAAGCTGACTTTACCGCTATGTACCGCATCATGGGCGATCGTCCGATGACCATCCGTTATCTGGACCCGCCTCTGCATGAGTTCCTGCCCACCAAGGCTGAGGATATCGAAGCCCTGGCAAAGGATATGGGCATGACCACCGAAGAGCTGAACAACGTTGTTGTCAGCCTGCATGAGTTCAACCCCATGATGGGCCATCGTGGCTGCCGTCTGGCCGTTACCTATCCGGAAATTGCCGAGATGCAGACCAATGCTGTGATCAAGGCTGCCATCAAGGTTTCTGCTGAGACCGGCAAGATGATCACCCCGCACATCATGGTGCCCCTGGTTGGCGAAGTGAAGGAGCTGAAGTACGTCAAGGACGTCATCGTCAAGACTGCCGACAAGCTGATCGCTGAGGCTGGCGTTGACATGAAGTACCAGGTTGGTACCATGATTGAGATCCCGCGTGCCGCTCTGACCGCTGGTGATATTGCGAAGGAAGCTGAGTTCTTCAGCTTCGGTACCAACGACCTGACCCAGATGACCTTCGGCTTCAGCCGTGACGATGCTGCTAAGTTCCTGACCGCTTACTATGATACCAAGATCTACGAGAGCGATCCGTTCCAGCATCTGGACCAGATCGGCGTTGGCAAGCTGGTTAAGATGGCTGCCCATGACGGCCGCGCAACCAACCCCAACTTGGGTCTGGGCATCTGCGGCGAGCACGGCGGCGACCCCTCCAGCGTTGAGTTCTGCCACAACGTTGGCCTGGACTACGTTTCCTGCTCTCCGTACCGCGTTCCCATCGCACGTCTGGCCGCTGCTCAGGCTGCCATCAAAAATCCGAGAGCATAAGGCTTTTATAGCAAGTTATCGTTAAAAAAAGAGCATAAAATAAGGCTCACCGTCAATTTTGGCGGTGGGCCTTATTTGTTTGCTCATGTATGAGATGAATTGCGTTTAACACGGAGCTGTTTTCCAGAACCATCACAGATACACCTCCACGGTCAGGTCGGTCCACGCTGCACGGCGGAACTGGTGGGGCAGCTTGTTGGCTTCACGGTAACGCTTGGCGGTTTCAAAGTCGATGGTGAAGGTGAGGATGGCCTTTTCTGATACAGACATCAGATCGGCACGCTCCTCTTTGGACTTCTTGCAGCTGGTGTTCAGCTTCCAGCGGTAGGAGTAATCGGCAATGGGGTGACCACTTCAACGAACTGCTCGATCAATTCGGGAGCAAGACAGGCACCGTGTACATTATGAGAACAGAATTTCCGTTCAGATGAGGCAGCAAATCAGTTTCCAGATACCGCTTAAATCTCTCCACAGTCGTTCCGCCTGAGAAAGTCGTATAGCGTAGTGTCCCATCCAACTGAATCGAT